>ERZ1370068.11030-contig-9680_pt1 | contig 39625 bp, 72 predicted proteins | sample MGYA00561227_ERZ1370068 | MGnify/ENA primary metagenome ERZ1370068 (study PRJEB38410, sample SAMEA6850437) | metagenome | study: Metagenomic assessment of the ecological functions of the soil: analysis of the soil microbiota associated with the... | reverse complement strand
AGTTACGTGGCTGTCATGCCAGCGACAGCTACGCTCGCGGTCGGTGATCTTCACGCGGACATCGACGCGACCACATCTATCGGCTCGATCAGCTCCTGAGTGGGCCGATCGGATCGAGCGCGCGACAACAAGGCCGCACCGCCCGGATCCTGAATAACGCAGAGCCCCGTCCCTCCGCACAAGGCCATGAATGTGGGCTCCAATTGGCACGCTTCACGCAACATTTGCGGCTTGTGCGGAGAAACGTCACACCCGGAGACAACATGCGTGTCAAAGAGTTACGCCAGTCCCTTGCTCTTCAACCACTCGCTCGGCTACCCGGGCAGGGGAATCCTGCCGTTCGCTGTCAACCTTCTCGGTCGAGTTGGACAAGATCATCAGTGGTCAGCGCAGCCTGCACAGCACTCCAAGGCCGCGACCGCATCCGCATTGTCGGCAACGTCGGAACGAACCAGCGGAATGACGCGCGTTCTGCGGCAAAGATCATCGATCGCGGGGGATCTTTCGAGCCGACGTAGCCCTTCTCAGGAGATCACCGCGTCGGTGGTGAAGAAGGCTGCCACCTGAATCTTGCCTCGAATCCAAGTCGCCAGATCTTGGGGCGGATACTTCCTGCGTACGGCACGAAGGCCTTCGAACTTGGCGCCGCAGATCCTTCTCTAGTCCGGGAGTGTCCGCACGCCCGTCGTGCTCCAGCTGGGCGGCCTCGCCCAGCGCGTCCACGAGGTGCCGGCGATCTCTCTTCAGATCTTCCAGCGAGGTAATCCCGTTCTTCGCGGAGAAATCCTTTGGTCACGACATAGACATCTTGATCAACAGCAGGTGAAGCCTTCAGCACCTTGGATGCCCGGTGGTAGCACGGCCGGCAGTGACTTCCTCGACCTCGTCGGCGGTGGTCGCTGTGGCATTGGCGTCGAAGTTGAGCAGCAGGTTGCCGGTGCGTATCTCGGGGACGGCCGAGAGATCGAGCCATCTTGCAGGGCCTTGATGTAAATCTCCTCGCGACCCGATGCCGAGCTTGGCTGACGAGTCGACGCCCTTGCCTTCAAGGCTTGGGAGTAGATCTCGGCCAGGATCTTGGAGCTCGGCGAGGTCAGGCCGAGCCGACATTGACCACCGAGTGCCCCTCGCGCACCGCTCGCCGAGCCCCGATTGGGAGGGCGGCTGGGGGCGAGCTGGCATCGCCTGGCAGCGGATTGCCACTGCCGCCGCACGCCGCGAGGAGCAGGGCCAGCAATGCCCATAAGCTGACACCGAGGAGTGATTGCTTGATCTTCATTCGGTGAACTCCTCTCCTATCGCCATGCCGGACAGCAACGAACCCGTCCGACTTTCAGGTTAAGTGGGGATTACGCGGGCTGGTCGATCGTCTCGCCTCGCGGGCTCGGCCCCACGACTACGGCTCAGGCGCGACGGCCGAGCTCGCGTGGCGGCTGGCCAGCCATCCGACCTCGCCCAGCAAAATGTCCAGGACGACGGCCAGCACCGCAACCATGAAGGCGGCGCCCGCAAACATTTGGGATAGTCACGCGTCGCAATGCCCGTGATCAGCAGCCGACCAAGGCCTTCCTCGAGCTGAAGTGCGGTATGACCGTCGCCGTTGCCACGGACCTGCGGCAGTCGAACCCGTAGCCCGGAGATCACCAGCGGCAGGGCCAGTGGCCACTGACCTGGAGACGACCTGCCGCCCGACAGGCCAGGCGTGCCCGGCCAGCGCGAAACGGCCTCAGGATCAGGACGCGCTGCATGTACGCCCGCCGCGGTTGCGGTGAGAATGGGTGGCAACGCGAGCGACCGCCAGGACGCCAATGATCGCGCTCCTACCCCCGCGCCCAGCAACAGAACGACAAGAACCAGCAGACCCAGCGTAGGGATGCAGCCCGAGCAGCATTACTCGCACCGATGACGAGGAACGAACCACGGCCGGGTGCGACCGATGAAAATGCCGAGCGGGGATGGCGATAACCGCGGCAATCGCGACCGACAGCGGCGGTATAGGCGCGAGCTGCTGAAGCAGCAGATTCCAAATCCCAGCCGGGCCTTCCCAGTTGGCCGGATCAGTCAGGTGAGAAGAAAAAATGTTCATGCCGTGCGCCGCTTCCTGAACCAGGGCAGCGTGCCACGCTGAATGAGCAAGATCAACGCATCCGCTGCCAGCGCGCCAATGCCAACATCAGCACCACAGACCGGCAATGATCGGCGTGTAGAAAAAGCTCCCGAAACCAAGGTCGAACAGCTTCGCCCAGCGCTCCACTGCCAATCAGGACCGCCACACTCACCAGGGCTGGCTATTCGAGACCGTGACGTGACGCGAAGACCGGGCGTAGATCACCGGCATGGCGAGCGGCAGCTCCGACCCGGAACAGCTTCTGGCGCAGCCAGCCATAACCGACTGGCCGGGGCGACCGCTTCACCGACGCTGGCACAGAGCGCAGGCCGTCCACGACGCTACGCACCAGCAGTGCAATCGGAGTAGATAGCCAAGGCCGCGACGATATTGACTGATTGAGGATCTTCAAAAAGCCGAGGACTTCAATCGGCACTCATCACAAAAAGAGGGCCAGCGAGAGGAATTCGAGTAGATCACGCCAAGAAAGGCGAGGATGTACGCTGGCGTGACCCGCTTGGTCTTACGAAGACAAGAAGAAAGCCAGCGGCAGCGAGATGACCAGGGCGTGATGAGAACGGGCAGCACGGAAAGGATGATGTGATCGACCAACAAATCGCCGATCATCGCCAGGTTGCGCTGAAATCCACGCCTCCAGTCGAGGTTCACCGTGCGACGCCCGACCCCCGGCGATACCGAGCCTCGTGCCGTTGGCTTCCTGGCCCTCCCGATGCCCATCGTCGGTTGGATGGCCTTCGCTAGGCGGCTGATCTGGCCGCTGACTCGTCGCCGCTCGGACTCCGCCTGCTCAATGTTGATTGTACCGTCGCCGACCGTGTTCATCCCTGACGGTGTCGCTCGGCGAGCTGGTCCTGGGCTGGGCCTCAGGAGCCGGAGCAGCGGCAGCTTGTGCGTCCTCGACGCTGACCTCTTCGGCCTCTTCGACCTCTTCGCCTCCTCGACTTCCCGAGTTCTCCGGCCCCGCCGAGCGCCGCCTCGTCCAAGGGTGGCGCTGCACGCCTCCGCGGGGTCTGGGCTGCACCGACTTGGCTTGTTCAGGCTGCTCGAGTCGGTCGCTGGTGCCGCCTGCTCGGATTCACCCGCCGCCTCGGCGGCGTAATCAGGCTCGCCCATCGTCGTCATATCTCCGCGTCCGGATTCAGCCGCCGGCTCATACTGAAGGCAGCTTCGGCATCCCGAATCGAGATCGACCCAGCAAGCCGATGTGCGGACGTCCCTGACCTTGTCCAAGATCGCGTCGGCGCTGACCACGCCGTGGCATATTCTGCCGGTATCGGCCGTCACCGCGACCGCAAGACCGAATGGCGAGGTCAGAGCGGAATCCAGCGCACCGCGCAAGGAAGCTCGGTTTCTTGGGCTGAAGGTCGCTCCGAGCTGGAAGACTCTGACCTCCGCCTGCGCCACATCCGCCCAGCCGACTGGTCGAGCATCGCCGTCCACCACCAGAATCGGCCCCGGCCCGCTCGCCGTCTCCACATCTCGGACCACCTTTGACTCGATCGAGACGCGACGCGCAGCCGCCGGCTGAAATGAGAGGTGAACCGGAAACCGCGGTCGCGGCCGACGAATCCCTCCACGAAGGCTGTTTCGGCGGCCTGCTCTGGAGCACCTGCAGGGTGGCGTACCCACCTGGGCGAGATGTCCACCTGGCCTCCGGCATGATGGCGCAACCCGGTCGCCCAGCTTGACGGTCCTCGCCGATGTCGTGGGTGATCATGATGATGATCCCGGTCTTGCTCAGCTTGCGCGTTGCAGACCGAGGAAAATTCATGCAGCTCGCCACGAACGACCGGATCCACCGCCAGGAAAACGGCTCATCCATGGGCATGACCAGCGGGTTCGGCCGCGAGCGCGCGTGCCACGCCAACCCGTCGCTGCTGCCGCGCCCGCTGAGCAGCTGAACGGGATAGCGCCCCCGAGCTTCCGCTCCAAACCGACGCCGCTGTCGAGCAGCTCCAAGGCACGTTTCTCGATTCTTCTTTGGGGCCAATGGAGAAGACCTGGAACGGTACCGATGTTGTCGAGCACGGTGCGGTGCGGGAACAACCCACCGCTCTGAATGACATAACCCATCTGGCGGCGCAACGTGGTCTTGCGCTTGAGCGCAGCGGCGTGCCGTCCCAGGTGATGCGGCCGGACGTCGGCTCCAATATCTCGGTCTGACCATGCGCAGCGTGCGTCGTCTACTCGCAGCCGGAGGGGCCGATCAATCACCGTGATTTGGTCGGAGGGCACAGTCAGCGTGAGGTCGACACTGCCGCCGTGCCATCCCGGAAAGTCTTGCCACGACTGACTCGGAACTCAATCACGCTGAAACTCCAGAGGTCTCGAAGGACACAAAACCCCAGTCGCCAGCGCTGACAATTTACGTACGCCGCTCGGCGCGCCCCGGTTACGCTCGGCCAACGGCGAGCTAGTCCTCGCCGGAATCACGATCCGGCGTGGGCTTGGGCAAGTTCGCTGTGCGGGTCGTTGAGTCTGGCGAGGTCTGTCGTCGCCGAGGTGGACATCGACGACTCTTATGGTCTTCCTGAGGTGGGCCAGCGACGACGTGCCAGAATGAGAGATGTTGTCCGCTCTGGCCAGCAACCAGGCGACCCAACCTGCGCCGGCGTCGCACCACGACGTTTGGCGACGCTGCGCACAGCGGGATCGTCGACGACCTTGGGCATCCGGGAGAACGCCGAGCCGAGCGGGAAATACGGGACGAATGCGATCCCGGCGGCGATGCAGTGGTCGAGTACGCCGCCGTCGTCCTGGACTCAGCAGGCTGTAGGGATCCCGAACACAGGTGATCTCCGCTGGATACGGCTTGCACCCTCGGCGAGCGGCGCGCGTCGAGACTCCGCACACCGGCGATCTTGCCCCTCTTCGCGGAGGGCGACCATCTCAGCCAAGTTGATCCTCGACCGAGACATCCTGGCCACGGCGGCAGTCTGTCGCCTTTCCATCCGGCGGATATTGACGGCACCGAGCTGCTCAATGCCGAGGTCGTGCGCAGGTTCTCTCCACATCGGCCGCAGCAGTTCGTCAGGCCGCTGCGCGAGAATCCAGCCGCCCTGCGTCGCGCGCACAGCTCCGACCTTAGAGACGATCACCAGGTCTTCGGGATACGGGTGCAGCGCTTCACTGATCAGCTCATTGACACCTTCGGTCCGTAGTACTGGGCCGTGCTCGAGGGTTGACTCCGGCCTGACCGCTCGGCGCAAGACTCGTGACCGCCTGCTCATGCGGTCCTTGGGCGGTCCCATCACGCCTCGGACCGGGAGCTGCATCGCCCGAACCCGACGCGCCGCACGGCCTTGCCGGAGATTTCATATGTCGCTGCCATCTCGCCTCATTCATGGTCTGCAGGATGGCCAACAAGCTACGCGCGGTCGCCCTGCCACCCGTACATGCCAGGCTTCTAGGCCGCGTACTGGCGGCGTGCGCGAAGGTCGCAAAGGCTCAATCTCTCGCATCGAATTAGCTGATGGCGCAACGAGGAGGAGTGACAGGTGAAGGTTGTCGCGATTGTCGTGGCATTGGCCGTCTCTGATCGTCGGGTGCTGTGCTCTTTTGCCCGCGCCGTGGCATCGATCGTCGGCGTCGTCAAGCTCGGCAAACCCGCTCCCGGCCGCGGTGATCATCGTGGCCGGCGGTGGCGGCTACATGCTCGCTGAAACCCTCGGGCATACCCGGATGCTGCAGTGGACCAAGGTCGGGGCATCGCGCATTGGTTCGTGTTCATCGCTTTCGGTGCCTTGTTCTTCACGCTGATCACCGCGGTACGGACAGCTCTTCTGATCCGCGCTTCGCGCTGCCGATCACTTCGGGCACTGGGCCGCCGTACGAGTGGGCCAGCAGCGGAGATCATCGCGTGCGGCGGGTACTGACCTGATCAGCTTCTGATCATCGTGCGGCTGCTCGACCGGTCGTGGCCGGAATCTCGATTTTTCTGGTTCACGATCATGGCAGGGCTCTACGTCGAGCTGACCGTGCTAGGGATCAGTGCTGTGCGTTCTCGCCCTGCACGCCACGTGGAATATCGGCTGCTCGCGCTCGAAACCTCGCGACTGCATTTCCCGCTGACCTGTTCTGCTGCCCTCCGGGAGCAGCCCCGCGGCGCTCGAAACCGCATCGTGATCGTCGCAGCGATCAGCATCACCATCTCGATGGCGTGGTTCATCGTGATCGGCCTCAACACGACGATGGGCGTTGCCTGGCATCGATTCAGCAGCTGGCCGAATATCTGGTTCAAGCGAGAGAGCTCGTGGCAGCCGGCGCTCGGTGCGCTGCAACCGATCGCGATCGATAGCAAATCGCTCGACTTCTCGCCAACTATCGAGGATCTCGGACGAAGACACATCACTAGGTGTTGGCAGGGTGGAGACTTTACCTGGAAGGGATTGCTCGACTTCACCCTCCTGCACCACCGAGGTGCGGTCGCCGCCAATCCCAGTGCCCGGCCTGGAATGCAACGGCAAGCCGCTTCCCCGAAACTGCTGATCATGGATCTACGGGAGCACGGGCACGCCAAGGGCCGCCCTATCTGCAGGCAGCGCGAAGCAGCACGTGAACCTCGCTGCCCGAGGCGACCCGCGCTGCCAGGAGGCGCGCCTCGGCCGCTGGTAGGGCCCGATCGAGAGTTCACGCGACGGGGTGACCTGGTCGGTCATCGACCCTGATGTCCTGGTGGTCCTGCACGACGTGCGGCGCGTGCGTCCAGCAGTGCGCTGGTGGACATCGAGCATGTTGATCACATCCTCGATATGCGCCGCTTCGAGGCGATGATGTCCGCGCAGTTTCCTCAGTCGAGCTCAACGGCCTCGTTCAAAGGCCTGGAGAGCAAGGGAAATCCATGGAACGCATGAGTCCTGCGCGAGACGGCTGGATCGTGGGCCAAGGACCTGCCCTTTTCTGTGCCAGGTGGTCGGTGAGGATGTCGAGGACCTCAGCGCGGTGGAATACCTGTTCTGGTCGGCTGGTGCCAGTGCGTATGAGGACCGCGCCAAAGAAGACCACGCGAGCGGTCATGGAATTGCTGCATCTCGCCGGACGTGGAGCTACGCCGTACTCGGCAATGGTGAGAGCGTGTGCAACGGTGACTCGGCGCGGACGCGCCGGAAATGAGTTCGTCTACCAGCAGCTCGCCTCGCAGAATGCCGACACCTTGCAGGAGGCGCAGGCCGACCAAGATCATCGCGACGTGCGCACACCGCCTGAATGCATTGAAGAACGAGCAGTCCGCAACTCGGCGTCAACTGCGGAGGTCGTGCCATCACACTCAGCTGCTCAAACCGGCTGGTACGCGACGGTCGGCTGACCCCGATCGCGCCACCCGAGGGCTCCGTCGCCGGCCGGACGATCACCCATCACGACCCTCGCTATCTCGGCCGACACAACGAGATCTACGATCCGCCGCGCGATCTGCTCGGATCACTGCCTGGCGCCACGATCAGCCGAAATGCCGCGTACCCGCGAGCGTTCGTTCTGTTGCGGCGCTAGGCGGTGCGCGGATGTGGATGGAGGAACGGCTCGGCACCAGGATCAACAACAATCGGACCGAGGAGGCGCTGCGTACGCTCGCTAGCTCAGGTAGCAACGGCCACGATGCCATTGCGACCGGATGTCCGTTCTGTCGGGTGATGTTGACCGACGGGCTGACCGAGAAACAAGCCGACGGCGCTGCACCGGAAACCACGGAGGTCCTCGATGTTGCGCAACTGCTCCTCGAGGCGGTGAAAGCGCGCGGCTAGTGCCACCCAAGCTGGCCGCTGGACGAGGCAAGGAGCACTCCGATGCGCCTCAGCTGTGAGCTGTCCTCCGATACAGTCCGTCCGCAGGATACGACCGGAAATGGATATATTCTTCGACCAGCGGATATTTGAAAGCCATTTCGACGTCTGTCATCTTGATTTGACGTCACTTTGACGTCATAGTGGCGTCATGGATCTTTCACCGTACATCGAGTCGGCTCCGGGCAGGCGTTGTCAGCGCGCTCCTCGCTGGCCTGACGAGCCAAACCCAACACGTCGGCGGCACGGCTCGGAACTAGCAATCGAGTCTCAGACCTGACTTCGCTGCTCATTCGAGCGTTGTCCGACGCCGCAGGGACGATCAGCGCCGAATCTTGCTCCTTCTTCAGTTGAGGTGCGGATGGTCGGCAGCGAGCCAGAATTCGTCGTCTCAATCCAGACTGCCGATGCCGAACCCACCTTGCTGATGCCCGAGTCCGAACAGGCGAGCGAGGACGCAGCGGCAACCTCTGATGCTGAGGACGAGCCGGTAGCTCGCATCACGCCTGCGGCTTCCGCAGTCGGTCAAGACGCGAGTCGACGAGATCGGCCTCGGCAGAGGGAATCTCCACCAATGCCTGGCTGATTCGCGCGGTCATGGATGCCCTCGCCGAGCGCAGCAGCGGCTCCCGAGCGAGCGAGTGGCCGCAGCCGCCGCGTCCACCGATGCCGCCGGCACCGGGTGCGGTCTTCGGTCCGTATGGCCCATTCGGAGAGCATGGCGTCTTCAGCCCAGAGGGTCCGTTCGGACCGGCCGGGGCGTTGCGGGATCGCCTCAGGCGAGGAGCCGCGCGGAGGATCGGCGTTCCCGCGGGAACGTTCAGGGATGGGTGCGATGAGCATCACACGCTCCTACGAGGGGGTACGTCACGTTGTCGTGGACGACCTCGGCGACGGATCGATCACCGTAATGCCTGGGGCGCGGCCGGATGTGGTCGAAGCCTCTATCGAGGGCGCCGACGATGCGTACCTGGAGCAGATCCAGATCCGCCATGATCGCGACTGGCTCCGGATCAGTTTTCCGCAGCAGTTCCTGCGGTACACGAAAGCCGAGCTACGCCTCGACGTACCGGACGGGCTGGATCTATACGATCAAGACCGGTTCGGCAGACATCTCGATCAGTGCCGAAATCGGTCGCGCTCAAGATCGTCAGCGGCTCGGGCGACATCACGCTCGGCAACGCGACGGAGCTTGACTGCAGCGCCGGTTCGGGCAGTATCTCGGTTGCTCGGATGGACGGCAATGGCAGCCGGGTCCGCACAGGCTCGGGCGACGTGTCGTTGGGCGAAGTGAACGGCCCCATCACGCGCAAAGTCGGGGTCCGGCTCAGTCATGGTGGAAATCACTGCGCGGTGCAACGTTGCAGGCGAACTCGGGATCCGGCGACATTTCGGTCGCTGCGACAAGCGGCTCGGTCGACCTGCGCTCGGCTTCAGGCTCATTGACGGTCGGGATTGCCGACAATCTGTCCCGCTTGGCTCGACCTCAACTCGGTGTCCGGCGACATCCGTATTGGACTGGAGCCGACCGCCCAGCCCGAGCCCGGCGAGCCGTACATCACGCTGCGAGCGCGTACGGCCTCTGGCGACATCTCCATCCACCGCGCTTGAGTCCATCTGCTGCGCGGAAGTCCGATGTACCGAGTCTGAGCGGCTTGGAAAGCGGATGCGCTTGGGCTTCAGGGGCCCGGCAGACTTGGCCATGAGCGACTCCGTAGCTGATCTTGAAGCGGGAGACGAAGACGCCCGGGCCGGTGACCATCTACGACATTCAGGGTCCTGACGAGAACAAGGTCCGGTTCAGGGCACTTCCCCGGTTGACTCGGCAAGCGATAGCACATCGCGTGGGCGTCCGGCCGCAGTGAGTTCGTCGTCGCGACGTTGCTGCGGGTCATTGCGGGTCGGCGGCATCGCGCTGCTCGCTCCTTGGACAACAAGGTCTGCAAGCACTCCTCGAGCTGCAAAGCGGCCAATCGCTCGCGCCAATTGCGCCCTTGGGCAATTGCGATCGCTGGGGTTGCTGGAATTCAGTCATTTGTCACAGCAGTCCAACGCGAACGTGCAAGAAGTCCTCGGCGAAATGATGCAACGACACGTCGAGGAACACATCCTGGAAGTTGCCGCAGCGGTCGACCTGCTCGGCTTCGAGACTCCTGCCTTGCACAACCGGGTGCAACGCATGCGGCACAGCGGACCGCAGTCACTCAACGTGGTCTTCGGCTTGTCTTTCGGCCTGATCGCCGCCGCCATACAGTGTTATCGCGGTGCTGGTGACCCTCGATCACGATTCAGCCTCTCCTGATCATCATGGTATCGATCGTTTCGGTTCCGGCCTGGCTGATCGGCTTCCGCCGCGGCGAGGCATTCTGTGGCGCTTCTTCTGGCGCATGACGCCGCGAGACCGCGAACGGCAATACCTTGTCAGGGCTGCTCTCCGATCACGCGATGCTGCCAACGAGAGATCCGCGCGCGTTCAATCTTGGGGAGTTCTTGCGTGCCCGGCATCGTTATCTGCTGACGACGAGCCGCGTCGCTGAACTCCAACGAGTGGCAGCGCGAAGCAGACGTGGCGTGAGCTCTTTGCCAATCTGGGCATCGCCGTGGTGCTCGCCAGCTAACGCTGCTCGTTGTGGGATGGCTTTGCCGTCAGCGGCACGGTACCGCTAGCAGAGGCGGGCATCGCTGTGGCCGGAATCGCCGATCGTCGGTCAACGCCTCACTGCTGGCGGGTTATGCCGCCGCGCCACGCTCTCCGAATCAGCGCGATACGTCGATGATGACTACCTGCGCGTTCGCTGCAGGCTGCTGCCTCAGGTACGGCGCGCAGAGCGGCACGATCCGCGCACCGAGTTCCGTCGCTGAGATATCGGCTAACGGTGGCAGCTTCACTTACCCAACGGCCACGGAACCTGCCCTTCGTGACGTGCGCTCAACACTTCGCCGCGGAGAGATCAGTGGCATTGGTCGGGAGAGAATGGTTCCGAGGCAAGACCACGCCTCGCGAAGCCTCCTGGCTGGGCTCTACCGGCCTGGATGCCGGAACGCATCACCTGGGACGGCCTTGACATCAACGGTGCTGATGCCACGCAGCTGAGCGCCAGGATCTTCAGCGATCTTCCAAGACTTCGTACGCTTGCCATCTGCGTGCCCGGGACAACGTCGGACTCAGGGCGCGTCGAGGCCATCGATGATCTTGACGACATCCGTGAGCAGCACCGGCATGCGCGACGCCGATGCATTCCTCAGCTCCCTGATCGATGGCTACGAGACCGTACTCGGCCCGAGTTCGAAGGCGGCTCGATCATCCGTCGGACAGTGGCAGCGCGTCGGCGCTAGCCCGCGCATTCTTTCGCCAATGCTCCCTTCGTGATCTTGACGACCAACCCGGCTGCCTCGACCCTAGGGCCGAACACGAGCTGTTCGAGCGCATCAGAGCCCTGCTCGAGGGCCAGTACGGTGCTGCTGATCTCGCATCGATTCTCCAGCGTCCGCAATGCCGATCGCATCTATGTGCTGCAGGACGGCCCGGGTAGCGCGAAGCAGGGACCCACGAGGAGCTCATGGACTTGACGATGGGCACTACGCCGAACTCTTCCAGCTCCAAGCTGCGGCCTATCTGCCGAAGAGAGTCACGGCGCCTAACATGCTTCACGCGGCGCGGATCGGGCTAACCGCGTCAGAAATGAACGTGCACGATGCGTTCCCAACAGAGGAGGCCGTAACTAGATCTTCGTACGGTGGAAGTTCAGGTGAGAGCGGCTGGGCGTCGGGCCGCGCTGGCCCTGATAGTGGGAGCCGTTCTGAGCCGACCCGTATGGATGCTCGGCGGCAGTCGTCAGGCGAAAGAAGCACAGCTGGCCGATCTTCATACCGGGCCAGAGCTTGATCGGCAGGGTGGCAACATTCGATAGTTCGAGCGTGACGTGACCGCTAAAGCCTGGGTCGATGAACCCCGCTGTGGCGTGGGTGAGCAGGCCGAGTCTGCCGAGCGATGACTTCCCCTCAACACGTGCGGCGATGTCATCGGGAAGCGTGACGACCTCATAGATCGAGCCCAGGGCGAACTCACCCGGATGCAAGATGAAGGGCTCCTCGCCCACTGGCTCAACGGCCCGAGTCAATCTCGGACTGGTCAGCCGCCGGGTCGATGTGCGGGTACCGATGGTTCTCAAAAACGCGGAAGTATCGATCGAGACGGACGTCAATGCTCGACGGCTGAACCATGTCGACGGCGTACGGCTCGAGCCCGATGCGGCCAGCGTCGACCTCGGCCTTGATGTCGCGGTCCGAGAGCAGCATGCCGGGACACTATCGCGGGAGGCAGCAGTTAGCTGCCACGCGTGATCTCAAGCCAGTGGTCACCGATGGATACGATCGCGCCCTCACCAACCCGGACCATTTCGCCCGCCTTGCAGCGCGCGTCGACATCCCGTTGGTCGTCGACACTGTCGAGCCGTTGGTCGATCCGCGGTCGACGACATATACCCCACCGGCATCCAGCCCAACCGCCAGATGGGACTTCGACACGGTACGCGTCTCGTCAGCGATCTTGATCAGCTGGGCATCCTCTTCGCCGGCCTGCGGCTGCGGGTTGCGGCCCAGCAGGATGAGTCCGTCCAGGGCGATCCGCCTCCCGTCATCCAGCAAGATCGACCATTCTTGGAGATACGGCGAACGCTCGGCGACGGAGGTTTGGTCTGGCGAGATCACCCGCCGTATCGTCCGGCAACGGCTCATAAGGGAAGCACCAGACGCGAGCACTGCTCTGCTGCTGCGGCATCTGACCGCTGTACTGATCTGGCGCATAGAGCTCGGCGCCAGGGTCGACCGTCTCGTATTGCGTGGCGGCGCGTATTGCTGTGGCGGCGCATATTGCTGTTGTGGCGCATATTGCTGCGGCGGTCCGTACGGCGCGCCTGGGTGCGCGCGTCGCGTACGCATTGCCGCCGTACGGGCCGCTCGGCCCACTCTGCGGCATGGCGGCTGCCCCGGCGTACGGAGAGGCTGGACCTGTCGGGCTACCCCATCCCAGACGGTGGAGTCAGTTGGCCGAGGCGGCACTGGGCTACCGGCTGAGCCGTAAGCGCTCGTCGGCGGCATAGCTCGGGGACATCGAGGCGGCGGGCACCCCGGGCGAGCACCATTGGGCTGGAGGGAACCGTTCAAGGCTTGACCTGACGGGCTCTGCGTGGCAGGAGCGGCTGCCCGAGCCGGTTGGCCAGGCGGTGCCAGAACCCGTTCCTGATCATCACCGCAGTGGCGGCGAGATCGTGCCAGCCCTGCTTGCGTGGCTGCCGCAGTTCGAAGATCAACATGAGCAACAGGCCGATGCCGGTGATGCACAGCGCCCAGAACACCAAACCGCGGATGAAGGCCCGGCTCAATCCGATCGGCCGTCCGTCGAGGAATCCCACCACTTGCAGCTTCATCGCCCTGAGACCGGACTCGCCGCGCGTACAGCAAGTAGGTACCACACGACGATCAGCCAGCCGATGGCGATGATGGCGCCAACAATGGCGAGCGTCATGCGCAGCGCACCCGAGGTGGCGGGAAGCAGAAAAATCAGTGCGAGGCTCACTACGACCGGAACCGACATGTTGATCAGGAACGCCACGAAGCGCCTGCCAAGAGGGCCTACCTCCACCCCAGGCGGCAGGCCTGTCTCCGCGATTCGCGTCGACCCGTAACCGGGCGATTCCATGACAAGCTCCTCGTGTTAGTGACTTTCGCAGGACAGACGCTACTGCGGAAAGTCAATCAATACAGACACTCCATCACCGAGCTCCACGACACTGCCCGACTTGCACGGGATCCGCTCACACCGGGGCGAGCTGCTCGACCATCCCCGGCTCCCGGCGGTACCAGGATCGTTCCGTTCGTGGAGTTCAGGTCGGTGACAACAACCTGCCACTCATCAGGAGATACCTCGAGATGTGTCCGGCTGATGTCGTGATTAGGACTAGGGACCGTCATCAGCCGCGGTGTCTGGCTGCTTGACCGATCGCTGGACGGCGCCCGACCGATGAGGACCGTTCGATCGACCTCGGCGCTTGTCCCGTTGGAGGCCCGAAGCACAGCCAGGACCGGAGGTCCGACCAGCTGCGGTCCTGGGTGCCGACGGCGCCGCCGCACACCCGGCAGCTGGTCGCGTCGGGTGGGCTGGCGTGCCCATTGGGGCAGAGCACGGCGAGTATCGCCGGCTCGGAGGAATGAGGGGATGCAGTCGGACCGCGGTGTGGCAGGCGGAACAAGTTCGGCAGCATCTTCCCCGGCAAGGCTGAGAGCCACAGCATCCTCAAGCTTCTGCGGCCCGGCGTAACCGCCTGGTACATCCGGCTCAGCAACATCCGGATCAGCAATGGCCCCCTCAGCAATGTCAGGCTCAGTGTCCGAGGCCGGCTCGTCGAACGGCGAGGACATGAGCTCGGTCTCAGCGTTCGCCAAGGCTGCGATCTCGGTTGCCGACAACTCGGCTGTTTGTGGACTCGGCGCAGCAGCCTCGGCCTCCTCGGCAGACTCTGATGGAGCCTGTGATCGGCTCAGCGCCCGCTGATGCCACGACCTCTGGCAGGGGCTCGGTGGATGGCTCGGCTCGGATACTCCTCGATGTTGGCTCGTCCCCTTACGTCGGCCGCGATCGGCCGCCCTTGTGGAGAGGAGACCTGAACACCTTCGGACGCATCCAGTACCACCGACGAAGCGCGTACCGCGCCGACCACGAGCGGCAGCTCGAGCAGGGTGATGTCTCCTTCATGCGCCAGATCGACGCGTACCTGCTCAACGCCGGCGAGTCCGACCTCACCCAGGTCTGGATTCCGTTCCCATCGGCCACGACCTTTCCGGTGGCGAGATCGATGACCGAGATCTGGCCGCGTACCAGAGAACGCATGCCATCTGCGGTCCAAAAGAAGGCACCGAAGGTTGGCAGTTGATCCATCTTGAACGTCGCCAACAGCGACGCGAGATCGGTGATCGAGCTGGAGGCAACGACCTGATCCCACAATGTGTTGATCAAGGCGGCCCATTCCCGGCTGGGGGTTCGAGCACGACGAGGGAAGTCGGCCCCGACAGCACCACCTCACTCCTGGCGTGTACGTGGCGCGCCAACGTCCCAGCGCGGCAGTCATAAGTCCTCCCTGGCCCTAATACCCCAGGCTTGGAGCAATTCTCTCTTGGCCCGGGTCTGAGACAAAGTCGGGGCCGCCTGAGAATGATTCCCTGGTCAGCGCCAGGAGAACAGGCTGCTGAAACGTCTAGGCCCCGTATAGGTTTGTATCGTGCTCGCCGAAACCCGTGCCTGGGTCATCGCAAGCGAGGCGCCATACGACCGCTCGTCGTACCACGATTGCTGACGTCGCGCGCGAGGCTGGCGTCAACAAGGGAACCGGTTTCCCGCGCGCTGCGCGGCGCATTCCCGGAGTCGGCCCATCCACCAGGAGCGGATCATCGAGACCGCCGACCGGCTCGATTTCTCGGCATCGCACCTGGCCACGGCGCTCGCAAGCGGGCAGTCCCGGACGGTGGGCATCGTCCTTCCTACGCTTCGCTCCTGGTACTTCAGCGAGTTTGCGTCGGGGGCCAGTGAGGTCCTCAGCCCCGCAGGTTTCCGAGTGGAGCTGATCAATCTGGATGTCGACTCCGACTTTCTTGACGTCGAGTCCGCCATGTTCCGAAAGCTGTTCCGCGATGCTCGGAGCCGGACGAGGCCGCGACGTCTGCTTTTCGCCGGCACGATCTCGACCGAACAGGCCGAAGAAACGCCCGACTCGGCCCGAGTACCAGTCCTTGCCTCGGGCTCGCCGCTCACCAGCGTGCCCGGGATCTTCGTCGACAACCGAGCTGGTGGCCGGCTGGTTGCCGAGCATCTGCTGTCGCTCGGTCATCGCGATATCGGCATCTTTGACGGACGCATGTCGGGCAAAACTGACTATCACGTCTGGGATCTGCGCACCGACGGACTGCGCGACACGGTGCGCGAGGCGGGGTTCGACATCGACAGCCGGAATGTGGTGCAGCCCGGCGACTGCCCACGCCATTGACGGTGAGCGAGCGATGAGCAAAGTGCTCGCCAGCGGCCGGAAGCTCCCCACTGCGGTCTTCTGCCACACCGATGAAATGGCGTTCAGAGCGATGGCGGCGCTGCGCGCTGCCGGACTCCGCTGCCCTGATGATCTTTCGCTGGCGGCCTTCGATGATCATCCGATGTCGCGCTGGTGGGGGCTGACAACGGTCAGTCAGCATGCCCACGAGCAGGGCGTACGGGCCGCGAACGCCATGATCAGGGCCCTCGACTCCAGAGCCGGATGGTGGGAAGCATGCCGACGGGCTGCGAGTCGAAGCTCACTCGTACGCCACACGACTGGACCAGCCCCCGCTGAGCTGGCCGCCGGTGAGCCAGGATCAGACGAGCCCGCATCCAAACGGTCGTGTCGCTGGGCAGCCGACCTGATCAAGTTGACCGCTGCTCAGCAGGATTTCGCCGACTGGGAGGGCGACCGGCGCTGCCCAGAAATTAGTGATGCACCGTACGCCGCCGGGCCGCGCAAAGTGCAGCACCGATGACTCTGATTCGACCCAGTGAAGATCGTCGCTCACGAGCAACTCACTGCGAAGCGCGAGTGCCCGACGATAGAGGTTGAGCATTGAGCCGGGATCGGCCTCTTGAACATCGACGGCGTACGCCGCAAACCATTCCGGCTGGGGCAAATGTCCGACGTGTTGGCCGAACCCGTACGAGGGGCCGTCCGCGCTCCATGGCAGCGGCACTCGGCATCCGTCCCGGCCCTTCTCCTTGGTCGTACGACTGGCCATCGGGTCTTCGAGAACCTCACGCGGAAGATCGGCAACTTCCTGAAGCCCCAGCTCATCGCCCTGGTAGATGTAGGCCGAGCCCGGCAGCGCGAGCAAGATCCATGATCGCCGCGCGGGCCGCCGTTCGCCGAGTGCCCGGTCCAGGCGCGGCGTCGCGCCGTCGGTCAACAGCCACTCTCGAGCACCTGCTGGGCTGGCCGATCTTCCTCTAGTGGCAACCCGTAGCGGGTCGCTACCCGTGGCGTGTCGTGGCAACCCAGAGCCAGCTGGTCGTGGAATTGATCATATCGGCGACCCCGCTGTTGATCACCTCGCGATAATCCTCGGGCCGCCAGTCAGCGTCCTGCATCGCAAAGTTGAAGGCCTGCCCCAGGCTCTCAGCTGATGCATACCGAGCGCGCCGCGCCGGGTGTACCGATGCTTCCCCTACGGCGAAACGAGGCGGGTCGTAGGAATCGAAGATGCGCCGCCAGTCGGCGTAGATCTCATGGACGTCATCGCGATCCCAGAGCGGATGCGACCCATCCGGACGCATGATGTCGGCAATCTCGTCCCAGGGCGGGTACGGCTCCGACAGATCCTTGCGCAGGCCGTGGGCGACGTCGATGCGAAATCCGTCGACCCCGCGATCGGCCCAGAAGCGTACGGTGCGCCGGAAGTCCTCGCGTACCTCGTCACTCTCCCAGTTGAGATCTGGCTGCTCAGCCGCGAAACAGTGGAAGTACCACTGGCCATCACCGGCCGGCGCCCAGGCCGAACCGCCGAACATCGACTGCCAGTCGTTCGGTGGCTGCTCACCGCGCGGGCCGAGGCCGTTGCGAAACAGATAGCGATCACGCTGCGGGGCGCCACGGCCAGCGGTCAGAGCCTCCCTGAACCACGGATGCCGATTGAGGTGTGATTCGGCACAATGTCGACGATCACTTTGATGTCGGCGCCGTGCAGAGGCAGTGATCATTGCGTCGAAGTCGCCCAGAGTGCCGAGCCGAGGATCAACATTGCGGTGATCATCAACGTCGTAGCCGCCGTCGGCGAGGGCGGAGGGATAGAACGGGCTGAGCCAGACGGCATCGACCCCGAGCGAGCGCAGGTAAGGGGACCCGTGAGGTAATGCCCGGCAGGTCTCCGATGCCATCACCATTGCTGTCGGCGAAGCTGCGCGGGTAGATCTGATACACCACCGCCGTACGCCACAGCTCTGTGCTGACCGCCGAATGGGCTTGATGATCTTGGTCGATCGTCGTTGTCACCCAACGAGTGTGCCGCATCGCCGATCGTTTTTCGCGCGTTTCGTGGCCAATCCCGAGCAAGGAGATTAACCGAACCAGCGCTCGAGCGGCGGCCGCGCGGCGAGCGCGGAGAGGTCTCGGAGTCACGCATGGCTGTCGCCGCGTCGGCCACGGCCATGGCCGCAACCCAGGTCAGCGCGCCGCCGACGCTGATGCGTTGGGCACCCGCTGCCGTGATCTGAAGAACCGTCAGGTGCGGCACCGAATGCACATTCACCGGCTTGGACACCGCGTCGCAGACGGCCGTGATCTCTTCCACGTTCCGCAGGCCAGGCGCGTACAGCACGTCAGCACCCACCGCCTGAAATGCCTGCAGCCGCTCGATGGTGTCCTCGAGGTGCGGATTCCCGCGAATATGGTTCTCAGCTCGCGCCGTCAGCGCGAACGGGAAGTCGAGCCCGTGGGCAGCTTCGGCGGCAGCGTGAACTCGTTCCGCTGCCTGCTCGCGTCCGTACAGTCCATGCTCGGGATCCCAGTCCTCGATGGAGCCGCCGACGGCGCCGGCCTCCGCGGCCCGCAGGATTGCCTGGGCGGCGTCCTCGGGCCGCGCGCCATAGCCGTTCTCAAGATCAGCGGAGATGGGCAGCTCGGTCAGCCGGTCGATTTCGGCGACGTGGCTGCAGACCTCGTCGAGCGTCGCGCTGCCGTCGAGTCGCCCGAGGGTGAACGCCAAGCCCGAGCTGGTGGTCGCGAGCGCCGCGAAGCCGAGCGCCTCCAGCATTCGTGCGGACCCGGAGTCCCACGGGTTCGGGATCAGAAGTGGCTCGGCCGCGTGTAGCGCGGCGAACTCTTGCGCCTTGCGGTGCTGCTCTACTCGATGACACGCAGCACCACCTTGCCGTGCTTTCCTCGGGCTGCGCTGCGGGCAAACGCGCGCTGCGTGCGTCGGCAAGCGGAAAGATCGAATCGATCTCCGGCAGCAGCTCGCCTGCCTCCGGCGAGCTGGGCCAGCTCGAGCAACTGCTCGCTGTCGGGCTCGACGACGAAGTAGCGGGCCCCAGGCGCCTCGGCGACAATCGTCACGATCCGCCCGGCCTGCTCCGCTGCAGCGCTCGGCGCTTCGCCGCCGGCGGTGTCGAACGAAGCAGGTCGCACGGCGTCGCCCTGCTCGACCACATCAGCTCCGCGGCTGCGGGCCAGCTGGACGGCGACATGACCACCACCTCCACTGGCGCCGGTGACGGCGACTCGCTCGCCCAGCTGGAAGTCGCCCGTGGACGATCAGCGCCTGCCAAGCGCTCAGCCCAGCCATCGGCAGCGCCGCTGCCTCGATGTGGCTCGAGGAACGCGGCTTGGGCGCGAGGATCTCCACCGGCACGAGGGCGTACTCGGCGGCAACGCCATCGCGATCGAAGGGCGTAGTGCGAACACCTCGGCGCCGGCCGAGAGCCCATCGGCGTCTTCGGTGAGGATGCCCGACAGCTCGTAGGACGGTATGGCGGGCAACCGGTCGGTTGGCCACTCCAGCTCGTCACGGGTGATCGCGGCGGCATGGACCTGCACCAGCACCTGGCCCGTACGGGGCTCCGGCGGCGCCACCGTCGTCCAGCCGGAGATCCTCGATCCTGCCAGGCGGATGCAGTCTGACAGCACGCACGGCAAACTCCTCTCCCAAGAAGAATCTTCTGAACGGCATCCTCGCCGGAGTCGGTTGTCCAGGGCAACGCGAGGTTGTGCCCCCAATCGGGCATGCGCGAGGATCAGATCAACCCCAAACCCCAAATCTGTGACCGGCCCGGAGGAGGCACTTCATGACTGAATCCACGACTGTCAATGTTGCCGAGGAGGACGCCAGCCAGCCCGCGGGATCAAGCTCACCGGGCGGGTGGCGCTGGTCACCGGCGGAATCCGGGGCATTGGCGCCGCGATATCCGAAGAGCTCGCCTCGCGAGGCGCAACGATTGCGGCCGGCTTCAGCGGGAACGTGAGCGCGCCGAGCAGTTCGCCAACGGATTTTGCCGACCGATTCTCGGCATCAGTCAGCACTCACCGCGGCAACGTAGCCTCTCCCGATGACTGCCGCCGGGTCGTCAACGAAGTGATCGAGCAACATGGCCGGCTCGACATCTTGATCAACAACGCCGGCATCACCATCGACAAGACGATCCTCAAGCTGAGTGACGATGACTGGCACAAGGTGCTGGACGTCAACCTCTCGGGCGCGTTCTTCCTCTCCCAAGCTGCGCTTGCGGCCACATGGTGGAGCGCGGCAGCGGCGGCATCATCAACTGTCAGCTCGATCATTGGCGAGATCGGCAACATCGGACGAGGCCAACTACGCGGCGTCCAAGTCCGGGCTCTTCGGGCTGACCAAGACGTTCGCGCGGGAAGCGCGCCTTCCTCCTCGAACGCGCCGGCAAGCTCGACGATGACGGCATCAGGTATCACCGTCAACACCGTCACGCCGGGCTACACCTGGACCGAGATGGTCGCCGCGGTGCCGGAGAAGGTGCTGGACAAGCTCAGGCTCAGATTCCGCTGCGTCGCTTCGGGCCGTCCGAGGAGGTCGCCGCATTGTCGGACTTCCTCGCCAGCTGACGAGTCGTCCTACATCACCGGTCAGGTCTGGGGCGTCAACGGCGGCATGGACATGTGGCCAAGGCTCTGAACTCGTTTGTCTGCTTCAAAACGCGCCGAGCTGGTTGCCGAAACCCACGTTCACGTAGCTTTCTGGCGGTCTGCACATGTTGCAAACCATGCAGACCGTACGCAGCGATGAACGTTCACGTAGGTTTCCGCAAGATGTGAGGCGACCGAATTAATAGCATTCGTGTTCTAATAGGTGAGTGAGGTTCGAGGCGCGGCACATCGGCAGCGGGCGGTGGGGCGTCTACGACGGGGGCGTTGATGGGCTGGCGCGCTGTCGATCTTGGCGAAGATGAGGCATCTCAGATGGCGATGGACATGGACGTCGTCTACAACCAGTACGGGCAACGGTCACCGGACGAGCGGCGCGAGGTGCGCCCGCCTCTCGATGTGAAACCGCAACGTGGGGCCACGGCCGGGAACCTCGACTATTGGGTGCGCAGGCGCGCGCGAGTGGTGGGGACGGGTACGCGGACCCGATGGGCGTCAGATGTGGATCAAGGCCAGCGATCTCAGGCGCAGCACAGATACCGGAGCATGATCAACAAGCGGCAGCGGAGCAGAGCGTCACACGGAGTCGGTCTTGGGTAGTCGTCGAGGCCAAGAGATGCCGCGCTCGGCGTCCAAGATCATTGAGGTCGACTCGACCAGCCTCCGCAGCGGCAGCAAGCCGTGACGCCAGATCCAAGGCCTCATCGATGAGCGGCGCCTCGGTCGCGGCCGCCTCCTGACCCATGTCGCGCAGGATCGTCACGCCCGGTTCGCGCCGCGATGATCGGATCCTTGACTCCCTCGATCCACACCCTCGTACGGTGGCCGTCACCTCGCTCGTCACCGATCAGCGGCTCCAAGGCGAAGATGCGGTCTGATCCGCACGAACTTGCCGAAGCCCAGCGAAACCATGCGCGGTTCTGACGCCACGGTCCGATCATGTCAGCCTGCATGACGCCGTGCGCACACACACATCGAATCTTCGTGACGTCGGGGCGAGGGACGTTTCGCAGCACAGCCGTCACAACGACCGCACTCGAGCAGCCCGGCGAAGGTCGTTGTGCGACACAGCCAGTCGAAACGTTGAGGGCGTTCACCCTCGCCGGACTATTTTTCCGAAGTCGCAACGAAAGGGCCCTCGGATCAGTTACTGTGATGGCGTTTCTGATCACTACGATCCGCGGTCGTTCACGACGACACGCCGATTTCTCAGGGGACTCATGGCCGTCTCCAGGGCGCTTATCATCAAAAGTGATCACATCTGTCACATGCTTCACTCCATCACCACCAGCAGGAGTCGACACGAGCTTCGCTATGCGGCCTGAGGCCGACAAAGACGCCGACACCGCAGTGCACCAGTGGACCACGGTCAATGCATCCGGCATTGACTATCTGCGACTTCCGCTCCATACGCGGTGGCTCACCGGAGACCGACGATCTGACACTGGCGCTCAAGGAGCACCTCGACGTCGCGGAGCCCGGCGACACTATTGCGATCAGCGAGAAGGTCGCCATCTTGCTGACCGGCCGGACAGTTGACATCAGCACCATGCAGCCTGGTCGGCTGGCTCAGTTCCTGGCTCGCCATGTCCGTCCGCGTACCGATTCCAAGGGTCTGAGCGTCGCGGAGAAGATGGAGTACGTCATCCGTACGGTCGGCTACCGACGAATCATCGCGGCATCAATCGGCAGTGCCGTGACTCGACCGTTGGGCATGCATGGAGCGTTCTACCGCATGGCAGGCCCGATCGCGCGTGATGTCGACGGCGGACGACCCCCGTACGAGCATGTGCTCTTCCCGCCTTTCGAGACCAAGGTCGCGCAGCGCCTGTGCGCCGATCTCGAGCGTGCGCTGGACATCGGCGTCAGCATCGTTGATCTCAACGACTATGGCGGCTCGATCCGCGCCGTCTCGCCGCGATCGCTGTCGGCCGAGACACTGGCAACCGTCCTCGGAGACAATCCGCTGGGCCAGAGACTCACGAGCACACCGTTCGTGCTTGTCCGACCTGCTCAAGACCCAGCGAAGCACGGCTGAGTTGGACCGACGCCAAAAAGGTGTCGGTCAGTCCGGTTGGCTCAGACCTGCCGGTTTTGCTGAACTTACAGATTCAAACGTCTTAGCTTTTGGCGTCGGTCCTCAACCAGTTGGCTTCGCCGCTTCGACGTGACGGACGTCACTACCGGCGACGCCGCGCAACTACGTCGATGGCCTCGGCGAGGAGCCGACGTTCCGGGGCACGTAGGGCGTACCAAGACGCCGAGGTTGACCGACACCAGGGTCAGGCCGACGGCGCAAACCAACAACAGCTCGTTGAACAATCCTCCGCCCAAGACTTGGCTGAGCAGGTAGTAGACGCCGCCGGCGGCGGCGGTGCCGACAGCCGCGGCCGCAGCCGTACGCCCCAAGATCAAGGGCAACGACTTGAGATCGACGGCATCATGACGCCGACCTAGCAGCCAGGTATTCGCCACCGCCGCGAACAGCACCGACAACGAGTGTCGACGCTGCGATCCCGGCGATACCGAAGGTCAGTCCAAGGGTGAAGTCGCCGACCACATTGATCGTCATGGCCATCACGAAGACTCGTCACAGGCCGGCGCGAATCGCCCATCGCGTACGAGGCGCGCACCACCATCTCGCGCCAGCCAAGGGCCAGTAAGGCGGGCGCGTACCACAACATATCGCGGTCGCGGTCCGCTGGGTGTCCGCGGGCGAAAAGCTGCCGTGCTCGAAGACCAGGGCCACCAGAGGCACGGAGCAGACGAGGAGGAAACCACACACCGGGCAGCAGCACCGTGGCCACGGTTGACAGCCCTCGACCGACCAGGCGTCGCATCTCTGTGAGATCGCGGGTGCCCGCAGCGGCACCGAACGCGGGATAGAGCGCCGTCAGGCAGCGATGCGACGAGCAACGTCTGGCCCGAGCGAGATGATTCGCCGGGCATAGCTCAACGCCGAGATAGTTCCCTCACCCACCATCGAGCCCACGGCCCGATCGACCATGGTGTTGGCATTCCCCAGCGCGCTGCCAACCGAGCAACGGCGGAATCAGCTTGGCGATCGAGCGAAAGGCCGGGTCCTTCAAGTCCCAGGACACGCGCAGCCGCAACTTCAGGGCACGAATGGGCACGAACTGACACAGCAACCGGGCTCCGGAACCAACAACGAATCCGACGGCAAGGGCATAGACGCCGTACCGAGGCCCGAAAACGACCGCCGCGACGATCATGATCAGGTTGAACGGAAGGCCCTGGATCGCGGACCAGAAGAACCGGCGGTGGGCTTCGGCGGCAGCGGCCAGCAGGTTCGTACCGGAAATCAAGACGGTCGCAATCAGCACGATGCGGGTCAGCGAGGCAGCAAGGTCAGCCTGTTCGCCCTTGAAGCCCGGCGCCAGCACGGTGACCACCAATGGAGCGGCCAGCGCCATGATCAGTGAACCGAGCCCGAGGATCGTCAGCGTCACGGTCAGTACGACGGAGAGAGTGTGGGCTGCCTTGTTCGAGTCACCGTCCGCGCTGATCTGCGCAGCGAGTACTGGCACAGTGGACTTCGCCATGGCGCCGGCGATGAGGGCCAGCACCAGATTCATCAGCCCCTGGGCCACGAGGAAGGCATCGAGCTGCGCACCAGCCCCGAACACCCCGGCGATGACGACATCGCGGAGGAAGCCCAAAACCGCCGACAGCGCAGTCAATCCGGTTACCAGCGCCGCCGCTTGGGCAATCCCCGAGCGCGCCTTCACGCCTAGCAACATAATGCAGCCAGGCTTCGTCCTCACGGCGATCTGCACGCGATCGCCGCGCTGGCCGACCAGCCGAACGACCATGGATGCCGGCTCCGACTAGGGGTCCTACTACCTTCAGCACACTTTTCACAAAGTGGTCAAAGAACACACCGAAATCGGCGGATCTGATGCGATTTCTGACCACTTACTCCAAGCTAGCGAGCCGCTACTGCTAGCCGCGGACGTCGTCGTCCTCAACGTAGGCGGGCGTCTCCTGCTCAACAAGATCGGCATCGTCGACCTCGCGGCAGACCACGGCCCACGTACGCGGGCTGGGTCGTGCCGTCCTCGGCATCCCGCGCCCGCGAGCGGATCGGCCTCGACGGCCTGTTCGGCCCAATCGGCCTCTGGAACGTCAGCAGGCGGGGTGTCAGAGCTGGGAAGAGTCATGGGGGCTCCTTGACAGTCACATCGGTGATCAAGGTCTGGTTCCTCACCTTATGCCTGGCCGAAATAATCCGATTGCACGCCCCGGCCAGCTACGCATAGCCTGCATCAAGGAATATCTCGCAACCCACATTGTTGAGCTCGAGAAGGAAGGGGGTGCCCACCATGTACATGATCATCATGACTCCGAAGACGCGGACTGGCTGTGTTAACGCCGGCCGGATGAGGACATCGCCCTCGACTCGGTCGCGTAGCGCGCCGCTCCCCCAAGAAGAGATCCACGCTCAGTGCTCTGAGCGTGCCCCGAGGCGACCCTCGGCGTCGCCGATCAATCCTGCCTACATCGCTTATGAGTAAGGAAATTTGCCATGTTCGAACACGAATACCGCAGTCGAGAACAGATCAGCCGCGAGGGCCGCAGAGCACTACGCCCAGATGGAGGCCGTAGCCGCACTCAAGGCCGAGGCGAAGCGCGATACGCCGACAGCAGCGGCGCAGCGCCGTGCGGGCTGAGCCTGTCGAAAGCCCGCTAATGCGGACACCTCACTCGACTTGCCAGAATCTGGGCATCCATATGGTGGTGCTGAGATTCTGACAAGTCGGTCTGGGTGGTCGCCTGGCGCAATCAGCGGCGGCGGCGGGCCGTCCCGAAGATGCTGCGAACGATCTCCGTACCCGCCGTACGCGCGAACTGCTTGAATGCGCTCGAACCCGTGATCTGTTCCACCACTGACTTCTCCCGGCGTTGCGAGGCTGCGCGGCTGGGCCCGTGCGGCCGGCCGGGCATCACGCTCAGCTTGAGCCTGAAGTCTCTCCCGCTCTTTAGCCTCAGCCGCCGCGCGGGCCGCAGCCTCCTTCCCAGCACGCTCGCTGCTCAGCCGCCTCAGCTCCCGCCTGCAACGCACGCGCGGAGCTTCTCGTACGCGGAGTCCCGATCCAGCGATTGCCCGTACTTTGCCATCAACGCCGACGCGGCAATCCCCGGACGCAGCACCTCATCCGGCGTCGGCGCCATCAGTGACTCCGGCGCCCGCATCCGAGTCCATGCCACGGGCGTTGGTGCGCCGTCCGGATCCATCACGGTCACGATCGCCTCGCCGATGCCCAGCTGCTGCAGCGTCTCCGCCAGGTCGTAGTGGGACTTCGGAAAGGTGGCGACAGTTTGCTTGAGGAGCCTTAGCGTCGTTCGGCGTATGGGCGCGAAGCTGATGTTGGACACGCGACCCGAGCTGCGCCAGCACGTCGTCTGGAACGTCCTTTCGGGGTCTGAGTGACGAAGAAGATGCCGACGCCCCTGGAACGGATCAGCCGTACGGTCTGGGCGATGGCATCCAGAAACGCCTTGGATGCGTCGTCGAACAGCAGATGAGCCTCGTCGAAGAGAAGAAGACCAGCTTCGGCTTGTCGATGTCCCCCGACCTCGGGGAGCTCATGGAACAAGTCAGCCAGCAACCACATCAAGAAGGTCGAAAAGAGTGCCGGTCGATCCACTAGATTGGGCAGCTCCAACAGCGGGACCACACCGCGGCCATCGCGCGTGACGCGCAGCAGGTCGGCGGTATCGAACTCCGGCTCACCGAAAAACGCCTCGGCACCCTGATCCGCGAAGTTGATCAAGGTACGCAAGATCACGCCGATCGTCGAAGCGCTGAGACCGCCGATGTTCTTCAGCTCTGCCTTGCCCTCGTCGCTGGTGAGATGGGTGAGCACTGCCCGCAGATCCTTCGAGATCCAGCAATGGCAGCCCGGCCTGGTCGGCGTAATGGAACACCAGACCCAACGACGACTCCTGCACCTCATTGAGGCTGAGCACCTTCGACAGTCAGCACCGGGCCGAACGAGCTCATGGTCGCCCGCAGCGGCACGCCGTTGCCCTGCCCGCCGAGAGCGAAGAACTCTGGTCCGGGCAGGCCATGGGCTGCCAGTTCTGGCCGATCTTCTGAGTACGCGCCAGGCAGCTTGTCGTTCGGTTGTCCCGGGGAGGCAATGCCTGAAAGATCACCTTTGACGTCCGCAGCAAAGACCGGGACCCTGGCGGCAGGAGATCTGCTCAGCCATCAGTTGGCAGTGTCTTGGTCTTGCCGGTGCCGGTCGCGCACCGGCAACGAGCCCATGGCGGTTCAGCATGCTCAACGGAATCCGGACGATCGCAGCCGGAACCGGCGCGTCGTTCTCCATCAGCACGCCGAGCTCGATCGCGGGCTCGTCAAAGGTGTAACCCGCAACAATGTCGTTGCACGACTTCGGAAAGATTGATCGGCGCCTGGCTCGGTCATGGCCAAATCGTAACGACGCAGCATGGAGATGCCCGAAGAAATTTGATTAGAGTGTCACAGTGATTTTCAAGCGTCGGGGACGTACGCCCGTACCCAGATCATGGTTACGTCCAGAAACAGTGGGCGGCTATCGCCCCACACCAGGTGCGCTTGGACCAGCTCGTTACCACAAAACGGACGTTGGATCTGGAAGCCCTTCTGGAGGAAGACTCCACCTTCTACGGCGACCTTTTGCCCACGTCGTCTCCTGGCGTGGCGAGAAGCTTTACCTCGAGGACGGGCCTGCATCGCGCGCTACGCGCGCGCCCTTCAGCAGCGCCAGACCATGCACGCCCGAGTCCTTGACCTGAAGTAGGGCCGAACTCCAGGTAGGCTCTCACGGCACGGGGGTAGTCGGGCACGGGAGGAGCTCGAGGAACTCACGCATCGGGGCCGCTGCGGAGGTAAAGGAGTTCGACGTTGATCGGTCGGATCTTCCGTGTCGTACGGACCCCGATCACGCTCCTGATCTTGTTTGGGGTGCTCTTGTACGGGGCGTGGTGGGGATATACGAACATACTCAGGCCGATAGCTCCGCTGCCTCCCGAGCCATGCGTGAGCCAGAGTGTTCCCGGCGGTCAGCTGAAGAGCAGCCAGGTCGTTGTCAGGGTGTACAACGGCGGTGACCGTAAGGGACTGGCAGCCGATGTGGGCCGGTCGCTGCGCACCAAGGGGTTCCGGGTCACGCTGACGACCAATACCGTCGAAAAGATTCAGAAGACCGTCATCGTTGGTGCAGATCCCAACAATCCCGAAGTGAAGTTTGTCAAGACGTTCTTCAAGGGGTCGATCGTCCGCTCGGACAAGCGAGCTGATCGTTCGGTGGATGTGCTCGTCGGCAACAAGTACGGCGGCTTCAACAAGAAGGGCAAAGCCACCTATCAGGTGCAGACCGACACCGTCTGCCTGCCGTCTCAGACACCGAGCCCGACACCCGCCATCGGCAACTGATTTGGAGGACCGGAAGCATGCCAACGACGCTGGAGCGGTTGTCTGAAGCCGTGAACTCGCATGACGCCGAGCGCATGGCAACCCTGTTCGCCGAGGACTACGCCAGCTCGCAGCCGGTGCACCCGGGGCGCGGCTTCGGTGGTCGTGCACAGGTCGCCAAGAACTGGACGGCAATCTTCCAGGCAGTACCTGACTTCACCGCCGAGGTGGTGTCCTCCTCGATCACCGGCAACGTCGAATGGGGCGAGTGGGACTGGCATGGGCAGTATTTGGATGGCTCACTGTTTGCCGTGCGGGGCGTCATGATCATGGTGATCCGCGACGGTTTGATCGCCGAGGCACGGCTCTACATGGAGCCTAGTCGAGACCGTTGCTGAGGACATCGACGCCGCCGTACGCGGGCTCACCAAACAGCCTGATACGAATCGCTGAGACGCGGCGGTCTTCCAGTGCTCCGCGCGGGCACGCCAGCGGGCAAGTCGACCTCGTTGGCCCACCGCCCGAAGGCGTTCCTCGGTGTTCACCCGCTGCTCCTCGGGTGTCACGATGAGCAGCTCGTCTCCCGCCTGAATTCGCTCCGCGTCCATCGGGATAGAACAGGTGCTCCTGTCGGATGATCAAGGAGACCACGGTGTCGCTTGGGAAGCCGCAGCTCCATGACTTCGACACCTACCAGCCGCGACTTGGCCGGAATTCTGACCTGCAACAGATCGGCGGAGATCTTGTCCAGCGGCGCAACTTCGACTTCGACATCTTGTGCGGTGCCGTCCTCCACCAGCCCGAGCAGGCGCGCGACGAAGGCCAAGGTCGGACCCTGAAGGCAGGTGAAGACGATCACGAAGACGAGCACGACATCGAACAGGAACTCCGCGCCTGCGACGCCCTGGGCCAAGGGGATCGTGGTCAGCACGATGGGTACGGCGCCGCGCAGACCCGCCCAGGACAGGAAGGCCTGATGCCGTCACGGGAATCTTGAACCACACCGCGCAGGCAGCCACCGAGGCGGGTCGAGCTACAAGAGTGAGAAAGCCGCCGGCCACGATGGCAATCAGTGCCGCGCGGACGAGTGACTCGGTCCGGGAATGCGAGCAGAGCCAAGCATCACGAAAAGCCCGATCTGCGCGATCCAGCCAATCCCTTCGACGAACGAGCGGGTCGCGGCGCGGTGCGGCAGCTGGACGTTCCCCAAGATCAACGCGCAGACATACACGGCAGCGAACCCGCTGGCATGAATGAGTGAGGTGATGCCGTACGCGAACACCGTCCAGACCAAGATCGCGAGCGGATAGAGTCCCGACGACGGCAGTGCGACGCGCCGCAGAATCTGCGCACCGAGCCAGCCAAGTCCGCCGCCGATCAGCAAGCCGCCGATGAGTTCGAGCACGATCAAACCGAACAATCCGAAGATGCCGAACTTCATCGGATCGCCGACTGCCAGCGAGCTTGCCACCATGACGAGCAGCACGGTTGGCGCATCGTTGAGGCCGGACTCGGCCTCCAGCGTTCCGCCGCAGCGAGTGCGGAATGGGAACGTTGCGGAGCACCGAGAAGATCGCCGCAGCATCGGTCGGGGACGCGACCGCGCCCAGCAGCATCGCAATCCAGATCGGCAGTCCGAGGACATAGTGCCCGAACAGAGTCATCAGACCGACGCTGATCCCGACGCCAAACGTGGCCAGCAATGCCGCCAGGACGGTCGATGATCTGATATCACTCCACTTGGTGGTGAGACCGCCCTCGGCCAAGATCACCACGAGCGCAGCAAACCCGAGTGCTTGCGCAAGATTGGCATCGTCGAAGGAGATTCCGATACCGGATTCGCCCATCGCCATGCCGAGACCGAGGAACAGCAGCAGTGAGGGCAGGCCGACTCGAGCGCCGATCCGGGCGGCGATAATAGCTGCGATCAAGACGACGGCACCCACCAGCAGGATGACGTCAATCTGAATCATGCGCACATCCTTCCCCAGGTTGGCGTTTCTTCGCACAAAGCCGCGTATGCGAGTAAAAGTTGCCGATTCGGCGGTGATCTGTGGCCTTGTGTGCAGAAACGAGGGTGAGGGGAACGATTCAGCGCGCGTCAGGATTTAGGACGCGTACGAGCGCGCCGTTTGCCTCATGCATCGCTTGCACACGAGCAACGGGAACCGTGTGGCCCTCGGCCACCAAGTCCGCGTCCAGCGGTTGGGCTGGCGGCATCTGGTCGGCCCAGGGATCGGCCCCATCCGAGCAGTCCGGCCGCGTTGTGGATGGTGAAGTCAGCCGGGGCGACCTCATCGATGTCGTCCCATGCGACCGGAAACGACACGGATACGCCCTGGCCGGATCCGTGGGCTGTAGGCGAGACACTACGGTTGCACCTCCGGCGCGCGTCGAGTCGAGGAACACCTTGCCCTCGCGCTCGTCCTTGACGAAGGCTGTCGTCGCAAGATCAGGATCGATCCGCTCGGCGCGTACGGCCACGGCACGCGTTGCCGCGGCCACGTCCTCCGGCGACGATCCACCCGCGAGAGGCACAAACACGTGCAAGCCTTTTGCACCGCTCGTCTTCACAGCGCCTGCCATCCCGCGTCAGTGAGCGCTTGGCGGATCAGATGCGCGGCCTGCACGACGACCGGGAAGGCTGCTCCTTCGGGCGGATCAAGATCGAGTACCAGATAGTCCGGCTGGTCCCAGCGATCAACCCTGAAGAGGGTGACGTGATACTCAGAGCACGTTGATTCGCGAACCAGAGCAGCGTGCGGCGATCGTTGCACAACGCGTACGACACTTCGCGCCGCGACGCTTCGGCCCAGATCGGGACCCTGGGCACCCAGTCAGGGGTGTATTTGGGCAGGTTCTTCTGCATGAAAGCCGGCTGGCCAGGTCGGATCCGGATGACCGATAGCGGCCGGTCGCGCAAGCAAGGGCAGCATGCGGGCATGCACGGCATCGAGGTATTCCACGAGATCCCGCTTGGTCGCGTCCGCTCCGTCGAAGAGCTGCTCATCCAGATGGGTGAAGCGAGACGTCTGATGGCAGTTCGCTCTCACCGCTCATTGGATCAATCATCAGCGCAGCTCAGCTGCTGCGCTCATCTGGGTAGTTCTCCGGGAAGTGGCATGCGACCTGATGCCGCGGTAGCAACTCGACCAGCGGCGGCTCCTCGCGTCCGGCAGATCTCCTGCGCCTTCCAGCATCTGGTGTGGAACCGGCACGCCGGCGGAGGCGAGATCGGACTGGGCACGTCGCCAGTGAGCAGGATGCGCTCCCGCTCCTGGCGGCGTGCGAGTGTCCGGAACAGGCACCGCTGACATCAACGCGACGGTGTAGGGATGCATCGGCGCGCTGTACGAGCGCCTCGGCGTCGGCCAGCTCGACGATCTTGCCGAGATACATCACGGCCACCCGGTCCGAGACGTAGCGCACCACCGACAGGTCGTGGGCGATGATCACGTACGTCAGGTCGAACTCCTCCTGCAGGTCCTCCAGCAGGTTGATGACCTGCGCCTGGATCGAGACGTCGAGCGCCGAGACCGGCTCGTCGGCCACGATCAGCCGCGGGCCGCAGCGCGAGCGTGCGGGCGATGCCGATGCGCTGCCGCTGGCCGCCGGAGAACTCGTGCGGGTAGCGGTTGTAGTGCTCCGGGTTGAGCCCCACCGCCGCGAGCAGATCCTGAACCGCTTTCTTGACTCCACCCTGGCGGCGATCACGCCCTGGATGCGGAACGGGGCGCCGACGATCTTGCCAACGCGTGTGCCGCGGGTTCAGCGACGAGTAGGGGTCCTGGAAGATCATCTGCATGTCCCGGCGCAACGGGCGCATGCTGCGCATCCTTGCAGATGGCGTGATGTCGCGCCCTGCGAAGGTGATCTTCCCGGCGGTCGGCTCGAGCAGCCGGGTCAGCAGGCGGGCCGTCGTAGATCTTGCCGCAGCCCGACTCACCGACGATCGAGAACGTCTCGCCGCGTCCGGACCGCGAAGTCCAGCGCCATCGACGGCCTGCACGGCTCCCGACCTTGCGGCGCAGAAGTCCCGGCACGGATCGGAAAGTGCTTGATCAGCCCTTCGACGATGATCAGGTCCGAGTCCTGCTCGGCGCTCAGACGCCGCAGGATTCTGCGTCGCCGCGGTCACAGCTGTGGCGCAATCTCGTGCTCCCAGATCTGTTCGCGTTCGGTCGCGGGATAGATGGCAGGCCACGATGTGGCCGGGTTCGACGGGCGCGCAGCTCGGGCCGTACTTCCTCGCTGAGACCGCCGTTTCGTGCGGCGTACGCGCAGCGCGGGTGGAATGGACATCCGGCGGCACATTGATCAGGCTGGGCGGCGTGCCCGGGATCGCGAGCAGCCGCTCGCTCTAGCCTGTCGAAGCGTGGTATCGACCCGAGGAGTCCCCAGGTGTAGGGTGGGCCGGCCGGTTGAACAGTTGCTCGGCACTGCCGTACTCCACAGCCCGGCCCGCGTACATCACCAGCGATGTCGTCGGCGATCTCGGCGACGACGCCGAGGTCGTGGGTGATCAACGATCACGGCGGAGTTGAACTCCGATCTGCAGGTCGCGGATCAGGTCGAGGATCTGCGCCTGGACGGTGACGTCGAGCGCGGTGGTCGGCTCGTCGGCGATGAGCAGGTCGGGATCGCACGAGAGAGCCATGGCGATCATGGCCCGCTGCCGCATTCCGCCCGAGAACTGGTGCGGATAGGCGTCGATGCGCTGGCTCGGCTCCGGGATCCCCACCCGGCCGAGCATGTCGATGGCGTGCTTGCGCGCCACCTTCTTGTTCACCTGATTGTGGATTCGGTACGCCTCGATGATCTGCGTTACCCACCGTGTAGATAGGGGTTCATCGCCGACAGCGGGTCCTGAAAGATCATGGCCATCCGCTTCCCGCGTAGCCTGCGGACGTACTCCGGGAGTCTTGCCGAGCAGTTCGTCCCCGTCGAGATAAATCTCACCGCTCAGCTGCGCCCCGGGCCGCGATCTGCTCCGACGCCGGCCGGGTGTGCAGGCCCATGATCGCCAGGCTGGTGACGCTCTTGCCCGAACCCGACTCGCCCACGATGCCAAGGGTTCGGCCGCGGTCCAGGGCGAAACTCAGCCCGTCGACCGACTTCACCAACCCGTCGTCGGTCGGGAAGTGCACCCGAAGATCAACGACCTCCAGGAACGGCTGCTTCGTCGGCCCTGCCCACGGATGCCGTGATGACCAGGTCACGCAGCGCGGATGTCGTCATTCGAGCCTGCACCGCAGGATCGATGACGCCGTACAGAAGATCAACGAACAAGTTGGCCAGCGATCACGAAGAAGCCGGCGACGAGAGTAACCCCGAGGATCTTGGGCAAGTCGCCATTGACGATGCGCGTCATAGGCGTACTTGCCCAGACCGTTAAGCGAGAACGTCTTCTCGGTGAGCACCGCACCCCCAAGCAGCAGGCCGACGTCAAGGCCGAAGATGGTGAGCAGGGGTCAGTGCCCCCGGAGGCGTGCTTGAGGATAGCCCGCGCTCAGGAGAGCCCTTTGGCCGCGCGGTACGGATGTAATCCTCGGTCATTGTCCAGCATCCCGCCCTGGTCAGCCGGGCGTACTGGGCGGAGCAGTACGACTACCGTCATGACGTGGATGAATACCACGTTCGTGAACTTACCAGGACAACGCCACTCGCAAGTCGGGAGCGATCTCTGTACCTGCTGTTCATGCCAGCTTCGGGGTCAGCTCCAACAACGCCGTCGAGCAGCGTGAAATTCGTCAACGCCAAGCCGGTGTATTTCCCGCCGATGGAGAACGCAAGTGGACCAACGATAATTGGAGGCAGTGGTAGCCTATAAGACTGCGGCGTTCCACGACGACAGGACGGCTCGCTCGGCGGCGGTCCCCAATTCCTACGTTCTCATCAACGACGGCCTCAACGACGCAGCATCGCAGTCGACACAGAAGCCTGTGAGATCAAGCCCACCTGGAACGCTGCCGTGTGCAAGGGCGATGTCGGGCGCATGAATATTGGCGGCCGCCGGCGGCGGCGGTCGTGGCGCTGGCCTCGGGCGGACCTGGCGGAGGTCCTGGTGGCCGGACGCAGCGCGGCTCTGGTCCTGGCGGAGCCTGGTGCTCCTGGCGCAGCTGCCGGTCCTGGCGGTGCGTGGCGCTCGTGGCTGCTGGAGGCCTGGCGGACCTGGTGGTGCGAGGCGCGGCGCTGCTGCGACCTGCTCAGCCGCCAGTCGTTCTCAGCCGCAATGGCAGGGACTACACCGTAACCGCGGCACCAACGTACGAGCCGGTACCGAGATCAAGGTGACCACCGAAAGGCCGTCGCGTGTCCCTCACCGCTGACGGAACTGGATGCCGGCTCGTGGGTGATCTTCGAGCTGCCGGGATTCACCACCGCAGCCTCGGGTACGGCAGCAGAACAGCCTGGATGCGCTGCGCAAGGCCAGCGACACCTCGTACTTCAAGGACAAGGATGCACTCTGGGTCAAGGCTGGTCTCCAGCGGTGACCCTGGCAATGGCGCGCCCTGGTGGTGGAGCCAGCGTCCAGTGTCAGCAGGGATGCTGCCGCTGTTACTGCTGCTGCTCGATAGGCAAGTTGCCCCAGCTGTGCCAAGGAAGAGCCCCCGGCGCAGGCCGGGGGCTTTTTTGTTCCGGAGCGCTTTCAGAAAAGCTCCTCCGTGTCTCGCCAAGTCCCTTGCGGACAATACTTTGAATGTGCCGTACTGCCGGCTGCGGCAAAGGTGGCAACCCATCTCGCGATGTCTCGACCACGGAGGCCCAACGATGCGAAAACGCCTCTCTTGTTCCTTTCGTTGCTGGGCTCTTAGCCTTTTTAGTCCTCAGCGGATATGCCGTCGTTAAGGCTCAGCAAAAAATTCTTCGGCGGTCAAGCGGGAAGCGCTGGTCTGATGCAGCCACCTGGCCTGGACAAGAAGGTGCCAGGCAAAGACGCCGTTGTCACCATTGACAAGGACATGGACGTTGTCCTCGATGTCAGTCCGCCGCCGCTGCACGGTTTAACGATCAACGGCAAACTGAGCTTCGCAGATAATAAAGATCTTGAACTGACCACCGAGTGGATCATGTTGCACGGGAAGTTGGAGATTGGTACTGAAGCCAGCCCCCACACGCGCAATGCGACCATTACCCTGACCAATAACGTCCCGGGTGAAGACATATGAAGCAATGGGTGACCGCGGGATCATGCTCATGGGCGGAACCCTGAGCCTGCACGGTAATCGGAAAGACTCCTGGACCAAGCTGGCAAAAACAGCCGCCGCGGGTAGCAACACAATCGAAGTCTTGAATGCCGGTGACTGGAAAAAAGGTGACGCGATTGTTGTCGCGTCAACGGATTTCGATCCCCACCAGGCAGAGAGACGAACCATCGCCAGCGTCTCTGGAAAAGTGATTACGCTGGATCAGAAACTTGGAATACATGCACTACGGCCAGGTCACCTTCGGCGTGGATGAGCGTGGTGAAGTCGGCATGCTGTCACGCAATATCCGTATCCAGGCTTCAGCCGACGCAGAGAAATCATTCAGTGGCGGGCATGTGATGGCGATGGCCGGGTCGACCATGAAGGTCTCCGGTGTCGAGTTCTTTCGAATGGGTCAGCACGAGAACCTTGCGCGGTATCCGATCCATTGGCATCTGGTTGGCGATACGCAGGGGCAATACATTGAGAACTCTGCGATTCACGACACCTACAGCCGCTGTGTGACGGTACATGGTACGAACAATGTGCGGGTTGAGAACAATGTGGCGTACAACAACGTCGGTCACTGCTACTTCCTCGAAGATGGCGTGGAACACGGCAACCAGTATCTGAACAACCTGGGGATGCTGACCAAGTGCCATCCCACCCGGCCCTGTAATTCGACAAATGCAGTAGTCGGAGTCTACGGAGGGGCGGTCAAGGTCAAAATGCCACCGACCAGTTGATTCCTTCCGACAACACGGCGTCCACCTTCTGGATCACGAACCCCGACAATACCTACCGCGGGAATGTGTCCGCAGGTTCTGAGGCAACAGGCTTCTGGATGGCTTTCCCAGAACATCCAACAGGTAAGTTTGAAGGCACGGAGATCGCCGCGAAGACCTGGCCCCGTCGAATGCAGTTTCAGGAGTTTTCCGGCAACGTCGCCCACTCCAACATCGAAGGGCTGATGTTCGATCGCGGACCCAATGCGCAGGGCAAATTCAACCTTGGCGGGAACTACGTATCTGCCCTATACGGATCCCAGCGACACCAACAGCGCGAGGCTGGAAGCGGTGTTCAAAGACATTACCATCTACAAGAGCAGGGGCGCTGCCATCTGGGCCCGTGGCGAGAATCATGTCTTCGACGGCCTGAAGATTGCCGACAGCGCTATCGGCTACACGCATGCGTACCCTGGTGTGGCCCAGTACCACGGCGACTATACTTCGAAAGTCGTGAACTCCCTGTTCGTGGGCGAAAGCGACAATAAAGGCACCCCAAAACGCGACGCGGAGAATCGCGTATGGTCGAGCCATGCCTCGCGCTGACGCGGATTACCCGGTCCGTGGCTACGAGTATTACGATTTCATCCACCATGTTGTGAACACCAAGTTCGTCAATTATCAGGACAATGCCACTCGCAAGTCCGGAGCGATCTCGTACCTGCTGTACACCAGCTTTCGGATCAGCACCAACAACGCTGTCGAAGAGCCTGACATTCGAAAATGCCAAGCCGGTGTATTTCCCACCGCAGCGGATCGCCGATGGTCTTTCTCCGGTGAATTCGGAAGTTTTGCAGGCTGGAATGGCGCGGTGTTCCACGATATCGACGGCTCGGTCGGCGGCGTCCCCGATTCCTACATTGTGATCGACAACGGGATCGCGGACGATCCTGACAAAGACTGTCAGAATCAAGCCGGACCTGGAACGCTGCCGTGTGTGGAGCGGAGTGATATGGGGCGCGTGCAGATTGGCGCCGGCGGTGCCGGAGGTCGTGGCGGGCCGGGCGCGCCTGGCGGTCCGGCTGGCAGGCCGTGGCGGTCCTGGCGCAGCTGGCGGTCCTGCGCTTGGCGGTCGTGGTGGTCCCGGCAGCCTGGCGGTCCCGTCGCTGCTGGAGGTCTGGCGTGCTGGAGGTCGTGGCGGAGCTGGCGGTAGAGGAGGTTTCGGTGGAGGCGCTCCACAGGTCGTTCTCGTCCGCAGTGGTAGGAAGTTCAACGTCAGCGGGGACACCACGGTACTGCCGGTACCGAGATCCGGGCGGAAAGCGAAGCGCCGTCCCTGACCATTAGCCTAAGAGAGCTGGACAACGGCTCATGGGTTATCTTCGAATTACCGGGATACTCCAGCGCAGCCACGGGCACGGCACAAACCAGCATGGATGCACTGCGCAGCGCCAGCAGCACCTCCTACTACCGCGGAGAGGGCACACTTTGGGTAAAGCTTGTCTCTAACGGTGGCGGCGCTCGTCGCCGGCGCTGCCGGTCGTGGCGGCGTAGCCCCAAGCAGTATCCAAGTCAGCAGGTAAGCTGACCCAGCCCGTGCTTCTGTAAAGGAAGAGCACCCGGCGCGGGCTGGGGAGCTTTCTATTTCGATCGCTTTCGGGGAAAAGGTCTGCGCCAAGCGCATGCGTGCCAGGAGTCGTGCGCGGGTCGTATGCCTGTCGACCGCGCCGCTACTTCTTCAGCGTCGACGTCCAGTTCACAATCACGTTGTAGGGCGACGAATTCGCGGCCGCGACCGGGACCGGAATCAGAAACTTCTGGCCGTCGCGCGTCACATCCCAGAATCGGATCTCGCCCGGCAGCTTGAAGAGTTGGCTTGGGCACGCCCGGCTGGAATCCCGATCTTTGTGTCGATCTCCACCGACATCATGGCTCCGTCGGGCGCCACATAGAACATCTCCCTTGCCGTCGGACCGCCAGTGCCGGCTGACACCCCGCCCTTCGAAATCATCCATTGCCCGCCGGGACTCGTGCCAGTCTGCGGATCGAACGGGCGCACGTAGGCTTCGTCCTTGCCGGACTCGTCGGAGGTATAGGCGAAGAACTTGCCGCTGGACGGGAAGCGAGTCCCGCGTTCATTGGATTGCGTCTTCACCAGAGGAAATCAGCTTGCGGGTCTGCGCCGTCCACTTCGGCGGGAAGAAGCGCAGCATATCCGATACGGCGCCGCCTGTGGAGACAGCGATAGATAGCGGCCATCCGGCGTCCATTCGGACGACAAATGATCCCGTAGCTGGGAGGCGTAAAGAACAGCTCCGGCGAGCCCGCGCCGTTCGCGGGTTTTCATACAGCGCGTAGGGGTTGTTGGTGGGTCGATAAACGATCCGGCTGCCGTCGCCTCGCCAAAGGGTCCGAACTCTCGGCCCAGGCTCAAAGGTCAGGCGCGTGTCCACACACCGCGCTCCAACTCAAATACCCATATGTCCCCGATCATGCGACGGCTACACGCTTGCCGTCCGGCGAGAGCGAGATGCAAAGCGCGTACGCCCTTCAAGTCCCCCAGCGTCGACAGAACTGCTGGCGCGGTCCAGCCAGGTCAGGACGCCGGTCGTCCCGCCGAGGTTGGTGCCCCACCAGCGGTGTTTCGCTGTGAATCAGCACCCCCGTCTGCGAAACCGAGAACGCCGGCACCGGCCGTCACGTTTTCGGCAATGGGTACCGCGTCTCCGGAAAGTTCATTGCGGCGGGGATCGAACGGCTGCGCCATCAAGGTGCCCGATGCTAGGCCCACGCTCCCGCTACGGCGGCTCCGCGCACAAACAGCAGGTAGCCCTGCTTCGAGTTCGGTGCTGGAGCGTAGGCGACCAGCGGAAGTGTCCTGAAGAGATCGGCGCGGCATCTCCTGGGACCATCTTCCAGCGAGTGGGATGTAGATTCCGCTTCAGGCCAGTAGAAACACCAGTGTTTGCCGTCCGGAGAGTGCTGACGAAGCTACCGAACGTGATTCCCCACCTAACGGGTGTGGCCGTACCGCCGCTCGCGGACACCTGATTCGTGGCCGTCGGCGCTATCTCGTCGAACACGATCTTGCCTTCGGGGTCCACAATCCTCCCGCAACTCCTGCGGCCACAGTGGTTAAGGTTTGGGCCGGTCCCCCAGCTCGCTTCCATCTTCTTCGGCTTCGTATCGGCTCCGAACACCACGTAGCGGCTGCTCAGGGACCAGAAGGGAATGCCAATCGCGCCTTCGGGCCTTCCATGGGCCGGGCTTCGAGGTGGAGAGCGAACGGATCCGCAACTTCGTGCGTCCTCCGGTCCGTGCCGCGAACGCAAGAGCCAGCTTTCAGCCATCGGGCGAAACGGCGCTCCTCCAATCTCCACTGCCCGGCAGACCGATTTCGAAGCGGATGGCGTCGGGAACCGGAATCGCTCGGTTGAGGTAGCCGTAGGTTCCACCTGCGCCAGCGCGAGACGACCGCCGCGGTTACGCTGGGCCACAGCCAGCCCTTTTTGGAGTTTGGATCGGTATCGGCACGCTGGTGCTGGCGCTGGACAGCGCTCGGTGGGCGGCGCATCCAGATCGATAAGTTCCAGCGTCGGCTTCAGTCCGCGCGGAGTGCCAACGGTCGTCAGGCTTCTTCTCCAGACACTTCCTCACGACGCGCTCCAACGCCCGCGGCGTCGCCGGTTGGCGCTGGCTCATGCTCGC
>ERZ1370068.11251-contig-9881_pt1 | contig 39634 bp, 67 predicted proteins | sample MGYA00561227_ERZ1370068 | MGnify/ENA primary metagenome ERZ1370068 (study PRJEB38410, sample SAMEA6850437) | metagenome | study: Metagenomic assessment of the ecological functions of the soil: analysis of the soil microbiota associated with the... | reverse complement strand
ATGTACTTCGTTCAGTTACGTATTGCTACTCTTATCGGCGAGCACGACAGAGATCGACCTGGTTGCTGAGCACACCGAAATAAACGAAATATCCGTGCCGCGCAGATTGGATTCCAGACACCGCCGGCGCCAGATGGCCATTGCAAGCGCCAGTTAGCCGCTTTATTTCCTGGACTCCAACGCTATGTCCGCCGGGCGTGTACACGACGTTGGCATCGATCCGATGTTTCTTAAAAAACCCGCATCGGGCGATCCACAAGGCGATTGGACGTCACCGCGATGGGCGAGCTGTAGGAAAGGTGAGTATAACACGACGGAAGCCTTCACCAGGTAAGGAGATAAACTCCGTCGCCAAGATCGCGATAAAAGTGGCCCATTGCTATCGCTCGTTGCGTTATATCGCAGATGAGAAATCTCGAAAATGTCTCCAAGCAAAGATGTCAATCAAGATTCACATAGGCTCCGCACCCATTCGTGCGGCGTCGCCAGATATCATCACGCCGACCGCTGGTATCTCGGCGAGAGGGACATCGCCGGGATAAAAGCTCATGTTGTTGCCAACTCGCCGGGTCCGATATCGGCAATGGCGGAAAGCGTAATTACCCCAGCGCCGGCGCCAGCGCCCTGTGAAATTGACAATATGCGGCGCGCAAATCGATTGCGCAACACGCTCCATCCGGTTGCCGGTCATTGTCGCGTTAAAAAGCTCGGATGCGAAGCCCGCGTCAACGGCTCGAAATGCGTGCTCGTCAGGCCCGGTGAATAAGCGATAAAACTTCATGCACCCCACAGATATTCGAGTCAATCTCCCGACTTTCGATCGACTCTTCACGGCTTTGTCTGCCACGACTGCTTCCTTGCCAGGATAATAGCCGACTTATCGGCTTTGGGCGAACTTACCTGCGGAAATCGTGGCCGTCATGAATGGAGGTGATGCCAGGAGGAGGATACGCATGCCGTTGCGCGCTCCTCCTGGCCAGGGAGATTAAGGACTGGAGATAGGAATGAAGCATATACCCCAGATTGGATAAATCAGTTAAGGCCAGATGGTTCCCCCCAGATGATAAGCTTTTGGCAAATAGGAAATCGCTTTCCATTTTATTCTCTCCTCGAAGCGCCGAGGCTGCTGTCGGGCTTCCAGCGATATTTGCCCTGTTTCGGCGACAAGGCAACGTAATCCTTACATTGCGCTTTGCGGCGGATGCGGATCAACGGCGACCAGGATGGCGGCGATGATTTAAATGAGGAGAAGACAGACTTTCTTTTATAGAGGGCACTCAGCGGGCGGGCGAAAAGCTTTATGAGCGGCACGCCATCGTTCAAACGGTAAGCCGCCAGCGCAAACGAAGAATTACACCGATGCAAAGCATGTCGTGCCGGGGCGTGACGGTGCTCGTCGTCACGATGATCAGTTGCGATCGGCAAACAGCGATATTTGAACGGCAATGGAAAGTTCAACTGGTCGTCGCAGATTGAAGGCCAGCTCTGACTGAGCAGCGGCGAGTCAGGACCAGTATGAGAAGAATTCTTGCGATCCATGCGCTCACCGAGAACGATATCAGGCCTCGGCATGAAAACTCCCCGCATCAGCGCGGTCGCTCAGCGCGGCGTTACGCTCTCGCCGCGGCAGTTTGCGATGCCGCGTTGCTGTTCATGCTCCGCAAGCATACTGAATCATCTTACCGTCATCGTAGGGCCTTCCCAGACGCAATCCCAGCCATTAACTGATCCCGGGTAAATCCTGCGGGCACGACGATGATCGATGAAGCGCATCGGAACCAATGTGTTGATGTGCGGCGCGCCTTTGATCGGCCGCCGGGGCGGGTTGACACCGTCCTTGATCAGAAGTCACGGTTAGGTGCTGTTCGACGCCTTCCGCCTTACCGCCAGACGATGGCGTCGAGGCGCGCCGATCGGCCGTACTTTCAACAATTATTCATCAACTGCTCACGCGCTTTCAGATATTACAATGGGCTTCTTGCTGGCTCGCCGCGTCAACATTCACGCCAGCGCGCTTTTGACGACCTTTCGAACCCGGCGCGTTCATCGCCTCCGCCCACGTTGTGCGGGCGCCTGCTTGCTACGGCTTCGGCGGGGTCTTGGCGGTTCACTCTTCATCATTTGGCACCTGCGGCTCGTTTTGTGCAAACGCCCCAGGGGTCGGGATCTCGACCGAGGTCGACAATTTCCGCGCAGCGGCTGCCCGTCTGCCTTTACCTTATCGAAGACCTCCTGAGATTTTGTTGAAATCGTCCGACCTGAAGCGCCGTCATAGCCCATCGACCAACGATATTTCAAAGCGCGCGCCGTGCAGGCAACTGCTGATCAAGAACATACGGTGAAGCTTTGGCAGATCCGAAACGCAAACCGCCGTATTAAGTGACAGGATCGTCAGGATCGTAGCTAGCCATCCGCGTCAACAGTTCAAATCGAAGGTCGATAACGGCGTGCGCTTTCCATCGGGCCGAGCGAGCGTTAACCGAGGGCCAGCCGGCGAACACGCCGGAGCGACTCACCAGGCCCTGCGTCGGGGCGCATGCCGACCACACAGTTCCAGGTCGAAGGACGGCGGCCAGCTGGATCGAAGCGGACCCTTCCTGACCGACCGCGACGGTGCAAAAGTTGGCGGACACGCTCGCGCGCACCTGACCCGCCGGAAGAGCCGCCCGCGCAGTACGCGCCAGATCATGCTAAGGATTTTCGTCCCGGCCGAACCGGCGAGCCCGTGCGTATCACCGCCTGCCAGAACTCGCGCAGGCGTCGCTTTGGCGAGAAATGATCGCGCCGAGACTGCCGGCGGGCTTGTCGACGACAGAAGGCGTCAGTCCTGGTCAGGATGTGTAGTCTTTATGACCACCTTTACGGAGGCCGAGGCGTGGTCCGGCATGCCCACCGCATCGCCGCCCGTGCTTCGCCTCGTGATGATCAGACGCGCCGTTGCAAGGGCCCGACAGCTGCACCAGCGCAAGCGAAACATCTGACGAGTCACTTCTTGAGCGCTGCGGGGATTGATGGTGATGGCTCGCGACTGTTGCTGAGGCTCTCGACGGTCGCCAGTCTCGATACGGTCTGAGATAGCTCTCTGCACGAGATGCCAAGCAAGTCAGCTGGACGGAGCGAAACGCAGCCTGCACGTCAGCGATGGTGATTCCAGGGACGATCCAGCTCGCGGGCGAACTTCCCTGTCGAGCCAATGTTCTAACTACTGCTACCGGTTTGAAGATGTCTAGCGCCGCTGAGCGCGCACTAGCACGGAGAGTCTACAGTTTTAGCGCTCCACTGGATGCCGCCAGAAGGTTTCGCCGTCGCTCTACGCTGGCGCGCCCGGGCGCCAGTCGATCTCGCCGTGGGCGAGTCTTGTCTCTATCGATTGGACGGTGACGGCGCGGCAAGCCAACCGCTGCCGTTGGACCGCCGCCGCTCTGGCGCGGTCATCTCACGAGACCTGTTGCGCTGCACCGGCGGCATACGGCTGGCGGCCGATGCGCAGCGTGATCCACAATATGACCCCGCCCGCAAGGGCGCCAAAAGAAGCATCTCGAGCAGAAGCCGAGCGGATGTCTCTAAAGGTTTTGCAGGTGCGCCAGCAAAAGCTGGCGGGACGCTCGCCAGTCCGGCCTCGCCGCCGCTATTCGAAACTCGAGCCGGGTTTCGAACTGCCCGCACGGCTGGCGCGCATCTGCATTGCGCATCTATCCGAAGATAGCTGGGCCTTGTCTGTTTGGACGGCGCACTGAATGCGCCCGTTTCAGATCTTTTGCCAAAGTCGCCAGGGCGACGACGCGGTCGCGCTCTTTGCGAAGAGTCGTGAGCATTGTATCAGGCTCCGATTCGGTCGTGCGCGCCGCTGTCCGAAGCGTGGCGGCAAGCCGTTGTTTGCGCATGGCGTGAATCGCCGCGCGTTGCGTCCGCAGGGTAGATTGCGATCCGGTAGCGCCCATTTGTTCGAGGCGCTGCATGGGCGGCATCACGGCGTCTTGCCGCCCTTGAAGCCGTTCCATGAGACCGGCGGGACATCGGGTCCGGCGCGGAATTTCGGCCAGCGCTACCTCTTCACCGATTGCGGCGCCTCGGCGAAGATCGCGTCGACGCCGAGCTTGGCGAAGGCCCGCGCCGCTCTCGATCAGAGTCGTCGAAGCCAGGCCGAGCGCCGCGCGCGTCGGTGCGATTGCCCGGGCGATGATGCAGAAGTCCGGGTCGCTACGGGTCTTCAGCGCGGCTTCTAAGCCGTTTCTCCACCATCTTCAGCGGGGTATCACTTTCCTTGCCCGTCCAAGTGGCCGCAGCGCTTACGGGCGTGATCTGATCTTTCGGTATGGATCGCGCCGCCTGCGCCGGCCCGCTCAAATTCTCGCGCACGCTTCACGCACGAGATTCTACCGCGTTGCGCGTGGCACCGGCGTCCGCGCCATCGGCGATGATCGGGATCTTTATCGCCGAGACTACCTCTACGGCTCGCGATCGATCGATTCCGGCGCATAGTGTGACGGGCCAGGTGTCAGGGGCGATGCCCGTCGCTACAGCTGACCACGCGCGCCATCAGATGTGGCGGCTTCAAAACCGGCTTCCTCTGACGACGAGTCGGGCCGAAAGACCGTTGAAACAGCCGGGCGCGACCAAACCATAATGTTTTGCGTTGCAGCAGTTGCTTGAGGACTTGCGTGCAGTTCGTGTAGCGCACCTCAGAATAGTTACAAGCTATTTCGAGGCTACAGCTCTGAGCCTCGTGTCTCGGTTCCCACTCAATGCTAGCCACTGAGACTTCTGCCCCAAGCTCCTGTCTATGTCAGTAAACGCGCGTCGCCGGCCTGGACGCGTCGAGCGACTTCAGCGATCGCCACAAACGCGCATAACCGGCGTCGCACTGCTCCGGCGCGAAGACGCGAGCGCCAGATTGGCTGCAGATTTTTCGCCAGCGGCGGCGCCGCCGCAAGCGGCGGCGGCGGTGTGGCCGATCGGATATTCGACTGCATGCGGCTCGCTTTCTCGGTTGCTCGACCCATCTTTACCCCGAAAAAGACTTTGAACGGCGTGATGGCGATGGAGCGCTTCTCGGGGTCGAGGTAGTCTTTCGAATACTGGGAATCCTCGAGCGCAGATCATTTTGGCGCCCCTGCGAGGCATCAATGCCGCGGATCGCTGCCATCAGCTTGTCCTCGCAATGGTCGGCGGTGAGTTCGCCGCCAGATCAAACCAACGGCGGTGTCATGCTATGCTGAATGCCCGTGATCGCGGTCGGCCGGGTTGTGCAGCGGCGCCGGACCCATCGATGATTTCAGGGCGACCAAATCGATTCTACGATTGGTGTCTTATGACCACTTGTCAGATTTGCTCTCAGATGCGCTCCTTCACCGACTACTATCGCGAGGTGGAAAGCCGCCTCACACCGCGTGTCTGCACGCACATGGAACTCAACCGGGAGAAAGAAGAATTCCCCAAACAGCTACGAGTCTCCATCACGAACCACGATCCAGGGCGGCCAAATCCGAGGATCGAACGGCGTGCCTTTCAGCAAAGCTTACGTCTAGCGCGATCCCCATTAAGCGGCCGTGAAAGCGCCGGCCGGATAACCTCGCTATCTCGCTACACGGCAGCATGAGGAGACCAACGCACACTCGCGGCAGGCAGGTGGCGTCGCCCGCCGCTCCATGATTTTGCGCAGGCTCGGTGTTGGGAGTGACAACGCAGGCAAGCAACGCTTGCGCGCCTGTCGGATCCACGCGTTTGGAGAGAGCGCTGATGAGTCTGGTTTTTGTTGCCACCGGGCATCGCTGCTGTCACGGAAGCCACGGCGGTGGCGAGCCCGGTACGAGCAGCACGCCAGTCGAGCCCGGCTCGGTTTCGCCGCTAACCATTCTCGATGCCGCAGGATTCCCTGGATCTCGTGCGCCTTCCGATCATCACGCCGCCCCGTACGTCAGTAGCCGCCATTCAAGGGTTTCTGCCTTGACGTGCGGCTGGGGAGTCGGTCGACGGGCGAAAATCGCCGCTCGGGATCGTCCGATGGATGGCCCCATTCGGCGGCGAGCCAGGCGATCTGATGAAAATCGAGCCCGGCGGGATCCATCGATGCACGATCGTTACGAACTTTTTGCCGCTTGCACCGGATCGAGTTGCCACGCGGTGCCGGGACGCGCAGCGCCGCTGACCAAAGTCGCGCCGGGCAGCCGGTCCTAAATGTTTCCACACATGCTCGAGGATGGTACCAGCGCGAAACGCTGGCCAAGCCGCAGCCGAGGCGCGTAACTCAGATCAGGTGTAACGGGCGCAGTGTCGGTCGGAACTTCGCCGGCTGCTCGACAATCGCCAGTTCGCGGCGTATTCGGCTTGGGCTCTGACGGTCCAGCTCATCATCGGCGCGGGACTGCGAATGTTTGAAGACACCGTGTCGCTCATTATCGCTTACCGATCGGCACAAAAACGCGCGGGTCGGGACCGAACGCCATGATACTCGGCGCCGGAACGTATGAAACCGATTGTCCGCGCGCTGCTTCGATGATATGCGCCGCCCAGCCGGTGTGATCGGGAATAATGCGTCAGCGAACGCATCGGCGCCGTATCGCGGTCTGAGGATGCGCTCAGAAGTACCGATAGGCGGCGCCGGCGCTGTAAAAATCAAGTTCGGAAACATCTTCTTTTCGCGCCGCATGACTGTTCGAGCCGCTCCGAAACCGGAAAGAGGCGGTGATCACCACGGCCTCGCCGAGCATTTTCGCTTAAGCCTTGATGACATCAGCGCGGGTCGGAGATTTTGTAAACGCGATGGCCGAAGCCGCATGATGAGCTTTTGGCGCCCAGCATGTCCGATAAGTCCCGCCCGCCTCGCGTCGGGCGTCGCGAACTTTTCGATCAACTCCATGGCCGCTTCACTGGCCCCGCCATGCACGGCGGCCCGCGCAGCACGCCGATTCCGCCGGTGACCGCGGAATAAAAATCGGGCAGGGTCGAAACAATGGTCGCGCCGTGAAAGTCGAGGCGTTGAACTCATGTTCGGCATAAAGGATCAGCGATACATCGATGGCGCGGCGGTGCAGCTCGTCGGGCTTTTTGCCGTGGAGCAAATGCAGCAAGTGGCCGGCAGTGCTGTCGTCATCCGTTTCGGTATCGAGGCGCGTGCCGTTTTCATGAAACTGGTGCCAGTAGAGAAAGCATCGCGCTGAAGCAAGCGGTAAGACGACTGGCGACGGCGATTTGATCGTGGCCGGGCCCTTCAGGGCCGAGCGTACCGAGGCATCGACGGCCAGTTGCGCATCACATCCATCGGATGGGTGCTGCGCGGGATAAGCTCTAAAACGGTTTTCAGCGCCGCCGGCAAGCCGCGCAGCCCAGCAGCTTCGCTTTGTATTCATCGAGCTCGACGCGCTTGGGCAGTTGTCCCGTCAAATCAGCAAGTAAGCGACTTCTTCGAAAGTCGAATGCTCGGCCAGATCGTAGATGGAATAGCCGCGATAGGTAAGCCCCTTGCCTTCTTTCCCACCCGTCGCGATTGCGGTGTGGCCGGCGACAATGCCGGCGAGTCCCCTGCCTCCTGGTTCCATTGCTACTGCCATTTTCCTCCAAGTCCTATTTGCACCGAAGATCAGTCCATTTCAAGTTGTCTCAATCCTTTCTGCGGCTCTGACAGTTTGCTCTACCATTCGGTACCGCTGAAGAAGAATTTATCAGAGATTCGAATTGGACGCCATGGCTTGCCCGCACACATTTAAAGCGATGGTCGTTTCGAGACCGCAGAAAAACTTTCTCGCGCGAGGTCCGCGAGCGTGCGCTGGGCGATTTGCCGGCGGGAGAGCTGATCATCGAAGTCAAAAATATTCTTCCTTGAATTACAAAGACGCGCTGTCCGCCCACTGGCAGTCAAGGGCGTCACGAAGCATATCCGCACACGCCCCGGCATCGATGCCGCGGGCGTCGTGGCCGACTCGACGACCAAACCCTTACCGTCGGTGATCAAGTGACAGTGACGGGTTTCGACCTCGGCATGAACACATCCGGCGGCTTCGCGCCCGGTACATCAGCGTGCCGGCCCTTTGGGCGACTAAATTGCCGCAGGATTATCGCTGAAAGATGGCATGAGCCACGGCACCGCCGGCCTCACCGCGGCGCTGTGCATCATTCGTTTGATGGCAAGCGGATTGACCAAAGAATCAGGCGAAGTGCTGGTGACAGGCGCGAGCGGCGGCGTCGGCAGCGTGGCGGTCGCGATTCCTTAGCCAGGTTAGGTTTCAATGTCGTCGCCGCGACTGGAAAAGCAGAGCGAGCATGATTTTCTGAGTGGCTTGGGCGCCAAGCGATTATTTCCCGTGGAAGAAGCGAACGATACGTCCGGCCGCCCGTTGCAAAAACCGCGATGGGCCGGTGTCGTCGGATACCGTCGGCGGCAATATTCTTGCGACCGCGCTTAAGACGACAACAGTACGCTGGCCTGGTCGCCGCCTGCGGCAACGCCATGTCCGCCGAGCTCAACGTCAACGTTTTCCCATTCATCTTGCGCGGCGTCAGTCTGCTCGGCGTCGACTCGGTCGAGATTCCGGCATGCGCGCGCGGCAGATGGCGTGGAATCAAGCTCGCCGGCGAGTGGGTATCGATGTGGGCAGCCTCTGTAACCGAGGTTCGCTTGAAGAATTGAATCCGGAAGATCGATGAGGATCTCTCAAAGGCGGTATCCGCGGCCGCGGGTGCTGATCAATCTCAGCAAATAAACCCTAAAAGATATCTCACCACGAAGGACACGAAGAGCACGAAATTAGAAAGTTCAGTATTCCGAATCCTTCGTATTACTATAGTTAAAAATTTGCGCGGCCTGCGCAAATAATCTGGCATCGAAAGTACTCGGAGTCGGGAATTCCTCCCGCCAAGGCGCAAAGGCGCCAAGGTTATGGGGAAAGGACAAAAACTCTTATAAATGATTTTCACCCTCAATCTCCGAACTTTGCGCCCTTTGCGTCTTTGCGGGAGATACTCCGAGTTTCGGTTGCGGCTCAGCCGCACTGGGTTCTTCGTGGTGAACGAATATTTTTCGGATCATGCAGAACGGTAATCACTTGGCAGAAACAAACATCGACGAGTCCGCTTTAGGCCATCTTCGCGTCGTCGAGCTTCGGCGATATTCCACGCATCCTACGCGGCGCGCTGGCTCGCCGACCTCGGCGCCGACGTAATTAAAATCGAACCGCCCGGTGGCGATCCGAATCGTCTGCTGCCGCCGTTCGCCGGCAATATCGAACATCCCGAGCGCAGCCTGACGTTTATTCACGCCAACACCAACAAGCGCAGCCATCGTTCTCGATCTCTCGAACGCGAAAGCGGACCGCGAGACTTTCACCCAGCTGCTGGCGTCGGCAAATCTATTTATTGAGAAGCGACGCCGCTCGGTTATCTAGAGAATCCGGTTTCGACGCGACACGTGTTTCAAAGAGAAATTTCAAACTTGGTTGTCGTTTCGCTGACGCCTTTCGGCCGCACGGGGCCCCATCGCCATTACAAAGGCAGCGATGCCATCGCCAACGCCAACCGGCGGATTTCTGTTTGGCCAAGGCGACAACACCAAAGGGCCAATGCACGGCGCCGAGCCATCTCGCATATCAAGTCGCCGGCGTCGATGGCGGCGATGTTGGGGCTTGCCGGCATTCGCCACGCGCGGAGAACCGGTGCCGGCCAGCGCATCGATATGTCGCTCCAGGAGAGCGCTGACTTTCACCAACAGCAGCTCCATCGGCGCGCTACAGCCGAGGAGAATCGGCTCGAGCGCCGCCCCGGTGGAAAATCCTACGGCGGCGCGGGAACGAACATCTATCGATGCAAAGACGGACGCTACGTGCACTTCACCACGAACATGCCGCACATGTGGAAGCGAATTCGCTGCAGAACTGGATGACCGATAAGTCCCTCGCCGGACCCGAATGGGAAAATCCGCGCCATCGCGACGAACACTCAAATGAAGTCTCCCGGGCGTTTGCCGCTTTCATCGGTCAGTTCGGCGCCGATGAATTCGCCAACCAAGCACAGGCGCCGCCATCTCGCTGCGGCGCCGCTTAATACCATCGGCCAGTTCGTCGACTGCGAACAGAATCGCGCGCGCGCAGTGGCTGCAAGAGATCGAGCATCCGGTGATCGGTAAATATCGCGCGCCGGGCGCACCGATGCGTCTGTCGCTCACGCCCATGCGCGTGCGTCGCGCCGCGCCGCTGCTCGATCAGCATCGAAAGAGGTTCTTGCGGAACTTCGAAAAATATCACCGAGCTCTCAGGAAAAAGAGTCGATGAAGTACAGAGGCGGCGGCCGTTGCTCACTGGCCTGCGTATGGCCGACTTAACCCAGCAGTACGCGGGACCCTTGGGAACTGCATTGCTGGCGTATTACGGCATGGAAGTAATCAAGATCGAGACCGGCACGATTCCAAGTAAGAACGGGAAGCGGCGGTGCACGCCTGCATGAACCGGGCGAAGGTCGGCTGCACGCTCAACTTGCGCGTAATCCGAAGGAAAGAATTATTCAAACAGCTGGTCGCGAAATCTGATGTGGTCGTCGATAACTTCCAGCTCCGGCGTGTTGGAAAGGCTGGGTTTTGGTTTCGACGTTTTGCAGCAAATCAATCCCGGCATCGTGCAAGCGGTCATGCCCGGCTGGGGTCTCTCCAGGCCCGCTAAAGTCCTGGGTCGCCTGGGGCTGGCAGTCTGCTCGCTTACACCGGAATCATGCGGCTTTGGGGTTATCCCGACTCGCCGATGGAAACCCGCTGCAAGATTCGCCACTGGCCGGACCGCGTCGGGTCAGTGAGCGATGGCGCTCCGGCGTGCTCGCCGCATTGGAATATCAAGCGCGCACGGGGAAGGGGCAGTTCATCGAAGCCACGGCATGCTCGAAGCTCAAAGGCTCGATGATGGGACCGGCGATTCTCGACCTTCACACGGTTAACGGCAATGAATGGGACGCGTTGGGTTACCGAGAAATTCTCGGCGAACCCTACGCGCCGTACGGCTGTTATCCGTGTTACGGCAGAAGATAACTGGATCATCATTGCCTGCGCCGGCGACGAAGAATGGCAAAAGCATGGTGAAACTCATCGGTAAGTCATCGTGGGCCGCCGACGCGAAGTTCGCGACCAAAGCAGGACGAAAAGAGAACCAAGACGAGCTTGATCGAAAACTTTCCGATTGGACACGGAAATACACGGCAAAACAAGTTTTTCGTTTACTCCAGGAAAGCGGGCGTGGCCGCCGGTATTCCATCTTCCGGAGAAGATCTTTTCCACGACATTCATCTCCGCGCGCGGCCACGTCGTCGAAACCGACGGGCAGCCACTGAGAGGCAAATGATGCATCACGGTTTGCCCGGCATTCCGTCCATTTCGATCGCCAACGCCAGCGCGCCAGCGCCGTGGATCGGCGCGCACACAATGATACGTGTTCGGTGAGATTCTGGGTTTGAGCAAAGAGAAGAATCGAAGCGCTCGAAGAAAGGCAGAGGCGATCAAGTAACTCTGTGCGGCCTGCTCTTGCTAAGTGTCATTTCGACCGAAGGAGAAATCGCCTTCTTCTGCTCCCGCCGCAGGACAAAATGCCCACTGAAAATCGCTATTACGTTTTATCTTCTGACGAACTGGAATCGCAGAGTCATGTACGTCTCGAGTCACGAAGATGGTCTGGTGCGTCGGATTTACGAACATCAAACAAACTAGTCAAGGTTTTACCGGAAAGTACAGCGTCACATAAGCTTGTATACTTCCTCCGAGAAACCGGAGATGTGCGAAGTGCGCTACGCGCGAGAAAAGAAATCAAGAAATGGCGTGCCGTGAGAAGAAGGATGCTTTGGTAATCAGCATAAATCCAGAGTGGAAAGAGGATCTCGCCGAAGAGGAGAAAGATTTCTCCCTGCGGTCGAAATGACAGAATGAGGATGGCACCCGCGTGTTCCGATTGCCGTGAAGTTCCGCCTAATTTGATTGTGAGCGAACTAATCGGCGGCACTCTCCACAAGTTTGTCATTTCGACCAACGGGAGAAATCTTTCAACATCTTCGCGCGATCTGCATCGCCGGCCGGAACTTTGGCAGCGTGTACCCTCCTCGTTGTCCTCATAAATCCACTTCACACGTTTCATGCCGATCTTCACCTGATCCGTGCGGGCGGCCGATGACGTTGCTGATCAGGCGCGGGCCTTCGTCGAGATCGACGAGCGCGAAACATTGTAAGGTGTCTTGCCTTCATAGGACGGGTGCCAAGCGCGGTGATAGCTCACGAACGAGTAGAACTTTGCCTTTACCGCTGAGCTGCGTCCATTCATAATCGCGTCGACAGGCAGTGCGGACAGGAGCCTTGCGGCGGGTAGGTGAAAAACTTGCCGCAGGCTTTGCAGCGCTGAGCTGTGAGTTTGTGCTCGCGTAGATTCGCCCAAAAGGTTTGGCTTCGAGCTCTTCGAGAAAAGGTTTAACTCTTGCGATTGCTCTGCCGCGGCTGTCACTGGTTTCGCTCATAAGGCCCCCAAAATTAAACTTGCGTGCATGCACAGGCTGCCGCCGTGGCCGCTGACGATGCCGGCTTTGGCATTCTTCACCTGGCGCTCCGGTTCGACTTCGTTGCCGCGCAGTTGGCGCGCCGCTTCGGTCACGTGCAGCATGCCTTCGATGTGCGCCTGCGAGAGCAAGCCGCCGTGCGTGTTGACCGGCAACTCGCCGCCGACCTCGATACGGCCGTTCTTGACGAAATCTTTGCCTTCGCCTTTTTGCAAAAACCGTAATCTTCCAAAGTGATCATCGTCGTGATCGTGAAGCAGTCGTAAATCTCGGCGAAGTTCATGTCTTTCGGGCTCAGCCCGGCCATTTTGTAGGCCAGCGCCGATGAATTCTTGCCGCCCAATGTCGTCAGGCTCGGCGCGTCCATCAAACTGAAATGGGGATGGTGCTGGCCCATGCCGAGAATCGCCACCGGCTGTTTCGGAAAATCGCGCGGCGCGCTCGGCGCTCGTGACGATGAACAGCGCCGCCGCCGTCGGACTCCAAAGCGCAATCGAACAGCCGCAACGGGCTCGCACGATAAAGCGCGAAGCCTGGTGATCGGCGACGGTCATCGGTTTGCGCATGGTGGCGTTGCCGTTCATGCAGGCGTGTTTCCGCGTCGCGACCGCGACGTGGGCAAGATCTTCGCTGGTGGTGCCGAAGTCGTGCATGTGGCGCTGCGCGGCAAAGGCGTGATTGGCCACGGCGGAGAAATGGCCCCAGGGTTCTTCCCAATGCTCGTCGCCGTGGCGGATCGGATTGCCCCGGCGAAGGATCGGGAGTGCCGCGCTTGCGCGCGTGCACGCACAGGACGGTGTTCGCCATGCCGGCTTCGATGGCCATGACCGCGTTCTGCACCATCGCGATCGGCGTGGCGCCGCCGAGCGCCAGATCGGTGGCGTAGTTCGGCCGCATGCGCGCCATGTTGGACATTCTGACTGCGTAACTCCGGTGCGCGTCGTTGAGCGGTTGGTTGGTGATGAAGCCGTCCACGTCGGATGCTTTGAGGCCGGCGTCATCGAGGCAGGCTTTGATGCATTCGAGATGCAGCGAATGGGTCGAGGCGTCGGGCCGCTTACCGACTTTGGTTTCGGCGACGCCGACGATGGCGCACTTGCCGGAAATATTGCTCATGAATCCTCCGGATCTAATTGGAGGATCAAGTGGAGTGTTGGAGTGATGGGTGCGGATAAAATGCCAGCACTCCAATACTCCATCACTCCATCGTTCCATTCTGCTTACTCTGTTGGTGAATTATTTTCCAGCTCTAACGGGAAAGATTCTTGATGAAGCCCGTCTTTTCCAGTTCGGCGATGAAGCTTGAGTCCATGAACGCCTCGGGCTTTTGATTCCAGATCTCCAGGCCGCTGCGCCGCGACGTATTCGTAGGTCGGCTGCAGTCCTTGCGTGATCGGGTAGGGAACTGAAATAAAGTCCTTGCGGTAAATCTTCGTAGGAGCTTTCGAGCAATTCTCGATCGTTGGTTTTTATGATACTTGCCAAGACCTTCATGCTGAACTCCTTGTTGGCCTTCAAGATAGTGGATTGCTTCGACGTGCGCCTTGACCATGCGCATCACGGTGTCGCGGTCTTCGGCAACCCATTTGCGCCGCGTGACAATCGACATGGACGGATAGGCGACTTCCTGTTTAGCGTCCCACAGGATTCTAAATCCTTTTGCGTTCGGCTTGAGTGTCGGCGGGATGAGAGAGGTCGGCGGCGTCGACTACGCCGTTTATCAATGCCTGAATCCTGGTCGGGCTGGGTTCCGATGGAGAGCATCACGACATCCCGCCCAGGTTCGAGGCCGTATTTCTTTAGGATGTAGCGCTCAAGAAAATCTCCCAAAGAGCCGAAACCCGAGACCGCAATTCTCTTTGCCGCGCAGATCCTCCGGCTTTTTGATATCCGGGCGCACCAGCAACTTGCTTTGCACGCCGGCCACGGTGTGCGCCACGGTGACGAGATCGGCGCCGCTCAAGTCCGCGCTCATCACCGTCGTCAGCGTGCACGGAGCGCCGAGAATGCTGTTGCCCGATGATCGCCTGCGCCGATTGTCCCGAGCCGCGCAGCAAGCACCAGCTCGGCTTCCAAGCCGTATTTTTCGTAAAGCTTTGCGTCCTTGGCGATCCACGGTATCCACTGCGACGCCGAAAGCGAGGTGACGCCCCAGCGAAATTTCTTAAGGGCTTTGTCCTGTGCGCGTCGACTCGCGAAAGTAGCAGCAGACAGCGGTCAACAGAAAAAGTGACTGCGTTTCCACGCACGCTTGGCCTCGAAGGCGGTGCAACATGGTCTGCTCCTACAAAACGCTTCGGTCTGTCCTATTGCCTGTCGCCTGTGCCTATTGCCTTTCATATGTTATACAGCCGCGCCGCGTTGTCGCACATGAGTTTCTGCAGCTGACTTGCGCTCAGATTCTTGCGCTCGGTAACCGATTTCACCGGTATGGGAAACTTGCTGTCGCCGTGATTGTAATCCGACGCGAATATGCAGACGGTCTTCGCCGACGTAATCCATGACAAAGTTCAAAGTGTGTCTCGTCGGGCTCGAAAGAATAATAGACCTGCTCGCTGCGCATATATTCGCTCGGCGGCTTTTTTCATCAGCGGCACGGTCGGCTGGAGATACTCGTAGTGCTCGTCCAAACGCTCCATCCAGTAGGGCACCCAGCCGGCGCCGGCTTCGAGAAAGGCAACTTTCAATTTCGGATAAAGCTCGAGAATACCGCCGCCGACGATGCACATGACGCCGATCATCTGTTCGAAGGCGTGCGTGGTCGCGTGCACAAAAAAGCGTTATCGAAGCGATCGGCCGCAGCCGCCGGCCTGCCGGAACCGACATGGACGCACACGGGAACGCCGAGCTCCTCGGCCTTGGCGTAGAAAGGATAGAGATCCGGATGGTCCAGAGTTGCGGCCCGCTGAATGCGCGGCAGTGGCGACGGCGACAAAGCCCAGCTCTTTGACGCAGCGTTCGAGCTCCTTGACGGCCTCCTTGGGCTCCTGCATGGCGACCAGCGCCACGCCTTTCAAACGCTTCGGGTTGGTCTTGCAATAGCCGTCGAGCCAAGTGTTGTAGGCATGGGCGATGGCACAGGCGAGATCGTGGTTTTCGAGGAACGGCAGGCTAAGAAACACAGTGGTGCCGAAGTTGACCGCGGTGTCGATATTTTCGAGATCCATGTCTTTGATACGCTGAATCGGGTCGAACATGCCCGTGGTTTTCTGCGGCCTGCGGCTGTAGGGCGCGGTGCCGATGCCGAGGCCGGTGCCCGAGGGCTTCGCCCAGATTTTCCCTCCAACAGCAAGTTGCTCCTTGCCGTCGGGACCGGCGATCATTTTGAGCGCATGCTTTCGGTAGGGCGCTTCTAACAGTTCCTGCCAGTTGGCGTCCCGCTCTTGGACGTGTCCGTCGGCGTCGATGATTCGTAGATTGTCCATTTCGTTCCTCCATCTCGTGTTTCCTCAAATCCGCATAATCTATTTATTTACGTGTGATCGAATGCAGGAGCTTGTCCCAGCGCTCCAGCTCTTTCTCGTACTGATCGGTTGTCAGTCCGTGCTCGGGGCGCCATTTCTTAAATCCATAATCCTTTGCGCCGCTGCCGTAGTAGTATTTTTCCAGCACTTGCTGTCCGTCGGCGCTTAGCAGAAAATCCGCCATTAGCAGCGCCGCATGCGGATGAGGCGGATTTGCGGCGATCGCCGCGCTGCCGACGTTGGTCGGCACCAAATCCATGGGAACCCACTCCACCGGCGCGCCTTTTGATGCCGCCAGCAAAGTGTGAGTTTGAAATATCGCCGGAGAGGCGACGATCTCTCCGGCCGCGATGTTGTTGACCAGCGCCGGGGCATCGATGGAGTAAAGCTTGATCTCCTGCGCTTTGAGTTTCTTGACGAATTCCTCGCTTCGGGTCTTGAGCATGGCGCCGATAACCTTGTCGCTCGTCTGGCCGATACTGATGCCCATTTTCCCTTTAAGCTGCGGGTGCAACAAGCCATCGAAATTTTCGGCACGGCTTCTTTGGGCACGAGCGTCTTGTTGTAAGTCAACCCGATGTACGACTTCCTGGCGAGCGCCCAATACACGAGGATTTTGTCGGCTCGTTCCTTGCCGTCTTCCGGATATTTGTCCAGGTGCGGAGAATCATAAGGGCGGAGCAGCTTTTCATCGCGCAAGAAGATCAGGCTTCCTTCGGTGGTCTCGATGGTATCCGGCGATGTTGCGGCGCGCTTTGCCTTCCTCCTGTAAGCGCACGACCAATTCCGCGCCCGGCGGCACGGTACGATTCGACTCTTGACACCTTGATACTTAGTTTCGAAGGCTTTGACCAACTCCTTGTAAGAGTCGCCCGCGAGCGAGGTATACCAAATTATTTTGCCTTCGGTTTTTGCTCCGGCGTAAAGCAGCGCTTCGCGATCGGCGCCGCGATAGGTTACCAGCTCGGCGATTGTTAAGGGTTTGCGAGATTGCGTCCACGCTGGCGGCGCGACGAATAAGAGAGCCAAAAATAGGAAACCTCGGCGCTTCATTGTTCGGACTCCTTTTCCCTCGGACCTAAGCCGAGCAAGGTTGTTCCCGCAGCTTCCCTAGTTGTTCTTCCAAAAGATCTCTCGATAAATTTTGTTGTGCTCTTCGTAGCTGTCGGACAACGTCCAGTCAGCAGGGAAAAACTTGACTCCACGCAGATAGTCGGGCTGGAACTTGGGCAGCGCCGGCGGCTTGTCGATGTTCAGAACTTCCTTTTGACCTTCGTCCGATGCGAGATAATTCATAAATAAGCGAGCGGCGGCCGGGTGTTTCGCCTCGCGCGTAATCGCCGCGGATACCAAAACGGTGATATGAGGCTCGGCTCGTACCCAGTCGATCGGCGCGCCTTTTCTCTTCAATTCTTCGGTTCTGGCGCGATGTCGCTGTAGATGATGACTGGAAATTCGCCGGCGGTGAGCAGCATCGCCTGGTTGCTATGGCCGTTCACCATCAGCAGGTCTTGCTGCGCCAGCTTTTTAAAATATTCGATCCCTTTCTGCTGCCCAAGATATTGCATGTGCGCCTGAGTCACCAGGATATTCTTCTCGTTCCAGGGAAATGCGGCCTTTCCAGCGTGGATTCAAAGGTCGTCGAAAGATTTGGGCGCGTCACTCTTCGGCACCAGTTTGGTGTTGTAGGTGATCGCGTACGGGACCAGGTAGAATCCGACCCAATAACCTTGCTTGTCGATGAAGCCCGCGGGAAAATTGCCCGCCGCCGGCGGCGAGTACGCGGTAATGATGTTCCTCTTCATGAAGATCCGGTGGGTGTAATTGTTGATCAGAACGACGTCGGCGCTGAGCTGTTTGGCGGCAACCTCGCGCAAGATCTTCGAAGTCAGCGCTTCGCCGGTGGTGCGGGAGTATTGGGTTTTGATGAAAGGATAACGCCGTCTAAACGGCTCCGCGAATTTATCGAATTGAGCAGCAAGCGCGGTCCCGTAGACGACCAACTCACGCTCGTTCTGTGCTTTGGCCGCGAAGTCCTCTTGCGCGCGCGCCAAAGAAACGGCCCATGCCAAAAGTGTTATCAAAAATGCTGTGAATGTTGGAAAAGCGGATCTCATGAAATCTCGCCCCTTCTCCTCATCGGTTGCGCCGCGGTCGCAAAATTAAACGAGATGGTGTCCTTCGCGAATCGTATTTTGGCTATAGTCCGATTGACGCCGATGTGTCAACGTTTCACTCTCCGCTATAAATGTTTTGGCGTCGATTGCCGCCGCCGCGCCATTCGTGAGATATTCGTATTCGCGTGCCAACGAGTTTCAGAACACCATTCTCAAAGGAGCAAAATGAAAACGTCCAGCCTTACTTTGCTGTTGCTTGTGTTAATGGTTTCGTCGAGCTGGGGACAAGGCAGGAAACCGAGGACGCTCGATGAACTAGCCGTCTATACGGGACCGGACCGACATCAGATTCTTCTGGAAGGGGCTAGAGCAGAGGGAAAATTGTCTGGTACACTTCGCTTTCAGGGGTTTATCGCGAGCTCGTGGACGCGTTCAAGAAGAAATATCCCGACATCGCGATTGACGTGTACCGCGGCGGCAGCACGGATTTGGGGCCGCGCTTGTTAAATGAGGCGCAAGCCGGACGTTTCGTTGCCGATGCTTTGGAAAGCACGCCGGGACTGTTGATGCTGCTCCGGGGCGCAACATTCTCAAACCTTATGTATCACCCGAGCTCTCCAGATATCCCGACGAAGCGAAAACCAAATCAGACGGCGCGCGGGTTTACTGGGTGACCGATCGCGAGGCGTATTTAGGATTCGGTTACAATACGAAAATGATACCGGCAGCGGACGTGCCGAAGAACTTCCAGGATCTTTTGCGGCCGGAGCTCAAAGGCAAATTAGCGGTGACGACAGAGAGCTCCACCAGCCGAGTGATCGGCTCCATGATAAAAACCAAAGGCGAGGAATTCGTCAAGCGGCTGCAAGCACAAGAGATACGAATGTTTAAGGCATCGAGCGCCGGCTTCTCGATCTGATCGCCGCCGGCGAAGTCGCTGGGTCCTTCGTGGTGTTTCGCAATCAAGTGGCGGTCATGAAAGAGCGCCGCGCGCCGGTCGAATGGGTTCCGCTCGACGTGGCGCCGGCCAACGCCGGCGGCTCGGCGATCATTGCCAATGCGCCCCATCCCCATGCGGCGCTGCTCTTCACCGATTTCGTCATCGGCGCCGACGGGCAAAAGTTAATGGAACAGTTTCGCTACGGCGTTGCTTGGAAAGATTATCCGTTCAAACGAGATTATCCCGAGCGCGGCATGACGAGCGCCGAGTACGAGAAAAACGAAGATAAGTGGCTGCAACTAACGCGAGCGATAACGAAACGGCAGGGTGGCGGCGATCGATTCTAATTTTCTCTCGGGATGGTTGAAATCCCACGCCACGTCATGCCGGTGAAAACCGGCATCCAGGTTCGGTTTCTCTTAAGTACAAAACCTGCCTGGATTCCCGGCATGCGCCGGAATGACGGGAACTAGAGTCGGACTTCTAGTCACCACGCCGAAACCCCCTCGGTGGAGCTGAGGGTGGTTCAGGTGCTCTTCTTCACGCCTGCTGGCTGTGTCTCACTTCTTAGAGTTAGGTCCGAACGGCTCGGGCTGAAACGGCGCGTCGCGTTCTTTTAGAAACGCTTCCAAGCCGCCTTTCTTCTTGGCATCTTCCAATTGTTTGTTGAATTCTTCGCGCTTGCTCAGGCGCGCCATCGACGCCAACTCCGCATTGAGCATCCAGGCTTTGCGCAGCCCCATCATTTCCAAACCTTGGGTCGAGATGTGCAGGTTGATTTTCACCGTTTCCGGCGGCACGTGCGCGATGCGTTCGACGAATTTAAAACAGGTCTCCAGCAGTTCGGCCTTGGGCACCACTTGATTGATAAGTTTGATGCGCAGCGCCTCTTGCGCGTCGACATGGTCGCCGGTGAGTGCGTAGCGCAGAGCGTTTTTGAATCCTACGAGCGCGACCCAGATAAAATCCGTATTGGCGGCATGGCGGACTTGAGGCTGACCAAAAACAGCGTCATCGGCAGCGATGGTCACGTGGCAGGTGAGGGCGAGCGAAGCGCCCGCGCCGAGACACCAGCCGCTCACCGCCGCAATGATCGGTTTTGGTACTGCCAGCGGTAGAGCTGGCGTTGGAGAATGTCCTTGCGGTCGGCGTCGCGAAATTTGTTGTAAGTCGCATTGAGCGAAGTTCCTTCGGGAACGCCGTAGGGCCAGGCCGTCGGCGGCTCCTCGCCGCTGACGTCTTCGCCGACCGAGAAGGCGCCGCCGGCGCCGGTGATAATGACCCCGCGAATCTCCGGATCGGTCTCGGCTTCGGCGAGCGCGCGGTCGAGCTCGCCCATCAGCTCTTCGTTCATCGCGTTTAACTCTTTAGGCCGGTTGAGCGTAATGAGCACGCCGCTTCGCTGCTTCTGATAAAGAATGGTTTTGTAATCTGCCATCGTGTCCTCTTTTTCTCTTCTTAACTGATGCCTGTTGCCTCGTGCCTATTGCCTTTTCTTGGACCTCGGTCCGAACGGCTCGGGCTGGAACGGTCCGTCGCGCATCTGCAGATACTCGCGAATGCCTTTGTTCGCGCGCGCGTCGTCGAAGCGGCTTGCGCAGCTCTTCGCGCAGCATGACGTGCGCCGGCGCGGACATTTGTTTGTCATAGGTGAGCGCGTCGCGTAACCCCATCATGTCGAGCCCCATGGTGGCGACATGCAGGTTAATCTTCACCGTTTCCGGCGGCACGTGGGCGATGCGCTCAACGATCTTGAAGCATTCGTCGATCAATTGATCAGGCGGCACGACTTTGACGACCAGACCGATGCGCAATGCTTCTTGCGCATCGATGTGATCGCCGGTGAGACCGTAACGCAGGGCGTTCTTGTAGCCGCCGAGCAATGTCCACATGAAGCTCGTATTCGAGCCGTGGCGCACTTCGGGTTGCGAGAAGACGGCGGTTTCAGACGCGAGGGTGATGTGAGTGTAGAGCGAGAGCCACGAGCCCGCGCCCATCGCCCAACCATTGATCGCGCCGATGATCGGCTTGCCGAACTCCCACATGCGGCGAAAATTCCTCGGATCGACGCGCCACGAGTCGATGACTTCCGCGGCGGTTTGTCCGGTCACGATGCCGTACGGCCAGTGCATATCGCGGCGCCGGCCGGCTCGATTTCCCTGGTCCATGCCGGCGGAAAACGCGCGCCCGGCGCCGGTGAGCACGACGGCGCGTACCTCGCTGTCTTCTTCCGCGTCGTCGAGCGCTTGCTGCATTTCTTTGATCATGCTGCGGCTGATCGCGTTCATCGCATCGGGCCGATTGAGCGTGATCAAGGCGCCGCCGCGCTGCTTTTCGTAAAGTATTTCTTTGTAGTCGGGCATTCGAAACTCCTTGGGTTCAATCGCTCAAGTCGTCCTGTTCTGGAAACGCTTTGAATGACTTGAACTATCTTTTAGCTTTTCTCTCTTCTTCCAACTGCTTTAGAAAAGACAGATCCATCACATCGGCGCCGTTAATATTCATCGTCGATAGCATGCGGTCGCTGGCGATCATGTTTTCCATCGCTTTCAACGTCACCACCGGCAAACCCGGCGTGACTTGGGTGTAGACGCGGCGGGTTTCCTCGAGTTCGTCCGTGTTGTTGGATTTGTAGAACTCGCCTAAATATTTATGCACGGCGTCTTTGTTTCTTTCATCGCGGTAAAAATCCATGCCGTCGGCCAGGCCGCGCATAAAGTTCATCACCGTCTCGCGATCGCTCTTGATGAAGGAGCGCAAGGTCACCGGTCCGGCGACAACGTATTCATAGTCGCTCTTGGAGAAATCCACCCAAACGGGCAAACCCGCTTTGCGCGCGCGCAGAGTGATCGGCGGCTGAAACACCGATGCGTCGACGTGGCCGCCGGCCAGCGCCGCCCATCTCTCGCCTTGGGCGCCGATGCTAAGCAGAGTCACGTCTTTTTCATTGAGTCCGAGCTGGCGCACCGCCAGGCGGGCGATGAAATCGGTGCTCGCGCCCAATTGGCTGATCGCAACTTTCTTGCCTTTGAGATCCGCGGGCTTTTTGATGGCAGGAGTGCTGACGAACACATAGTCCAGCTTGTTTCCGGTGGCGCCGAGCACGACCAGGTCTTTCGCGCCCTGAGCCCACGCCAGGATGACCCCGGAACTCCCTTGTTGGAGCACCGTGACATCGCGCGAGATGAGCGCCTGGACGGCTTCGCGGCCGCCGCGCATGAAGATCGGCAAAACCTTCAGTCCATATTTTTCAAAGGAGCCGGAGCGCTGCGCCACCCAGAAAAACTGGTCGAACCGCCGAGAGCGTAGGGCACGCGAATCTCTTTGAGCGGCTTGGGTTGGGCTGAGAGCGACCATGGCGAGAGCAAGCTTAAAACAATCGCAATGACTGAGAAGATTACGGCTTCAAGAACGCCACCAAGCGCGTAAGAGATTCTGAATCGAAATTTGTATTCTGTCATCCCCCTTTGAAAAAGGGGAAAGAGGGGATTTGAGTTTGCGACACTGCGAAATCCTCCTTGCCCCCTTTTTCAAAGGGGGCACAACATAGAAATTGCGGGACGTGATCATTTTATCTCTACCAGCGCGTCGACGGCGACAACGCCCTTGTCCTTTCGGCAAAACGATCATTGGATTGATGTCCAACCCGACGAGCTGATCGCCAAGCTCGATGGCGAGACGAGATACGCCGACCATCGCGTCGCACAGCGCATCGATATCCGCGGGCGGTTTGCCGCGGACTCCTCGAGAATCGCAAAGCCGCGCAAGCGCTCCAGCGTGTCGCGCGCTTGGTCGCGTGTTAACGGCGGAATGCCGACGGCGACGTCTTTGAGCAGTTCAACAAGAATACCGCCGATGCCGCAGAGAACGACCGGCCCGAAGAGCGGATCGCGCTTGATGCCGAGAATCATCTCCACGCCGTCGCGCGCCATCCGCTGCACGACAACGCCGTCAATCTTGGCGTTAGGCGCGCGGCGGCTGACTTCACTCAACATGCGCGCGTGCGCCTCGCGAACTTCGGCGGCATTAGACAACTTCAGCGCCACGCCGCCGACATCGCTCTTGTGCGTGATCTCGGCCGATTCGATTTTTAGCGCAACGGGAAAACCCATGCGTTCGGCAGCGGCCACCGCTTCATCGGCGCTCTGAGTCAGCACCGTCAGAACGACGGGTATGCCGAATTGCTCGATGAGATGAAAGGCAGGCTTGCGCCGGCAAAATCCCGGAGGGGAGCTTCGCTGGAGGAGTGGGCGTGGCAGTCCTAACCGGCTCCGGCTTGCTGGTTTTTTTGAACTCGTGATAATCGGCTAAATTTCGGATGGTGGCGGTGGCGCACTCGGCGCCTTCCATGAGCGGCACACCGGCTTGGCGCAAGGGCAACAGAATCTCCGGATCCACTGGGCCGCCGACAACCGAGCTGAAGCATACGATGGGTTTGGGGCTCGATGCCGCGGCTTTTTCGATGGCCGCGGAAAAGCGGTTCCCGCTCTTTAGCTCTTTCGGCCGCGGATCGTTCGCTTCGAGATTGATGGTCACCACGTCGATGTTGGCGTCGTCGATCAGCGCCTGAAGCAGGCGGGGAAAATCTTATCGTCGTCGTACATGGCGCCGGTGCCGTCGAGCGGATTGTTCATGTTGCCGAAATCAGCCACGCTCTCTTGCAGTTGCGCTTTTGTTGTCTGCGGTCAGCTCGGGAACTTCGATGCCGACGTTGGCCGCTGCATCGGACACCAACGTGCACTCGCCGCCCGAGCCGCTCAGCACGCCGATGCGGCGGCCGCCGTTGTAACGCTTGACGAAAGTCTCGCAGGAAAAGACGCTGACGGCATCGATCAATTCATTGAGACTGCGCGACCGAAACAATGCCGCCCTGGCGAAAGGCGGCATCGACGACTTCCGCCGAGCCGGCCAAGGAGCCGGAATGCGTTGCCGCCGCGCGCTTGAAACTTCGGATCTTCCGCCTTTGAGAATGATCAGCGGCTTGCCGTGCGCCGCGGCTTTGCGCGCGACGGCGAGTAGTTTTTCCGGCTGCTTGAAGCCCTCGACGAAGGCGGCGATCACGCGCGTGTTTTCGTCTTCGACGAAATAGTTGAAGTATTCCTCGAAGGTTGCGCCGGACTGGTTGCCGCAGGAAACGATGTGACCTAAGCCGACGCGGCGATTGAGCATCAAGGCATTGGCGATGGTCGTGCTGGAGACCACCGCTTTGGGAAACCAGCGCGACCGGGCCGGCCAAAAAGCCGGAAGGAATGGCGGAGGCAAAGAGCGGCGCCTTGCCGAATACATTCAATACGCCGTAGCAGTTGGGTCCGCAGATGAGAAAACCGCGCTCGCGCGACAAGGCTTCGAGGCGCGCTTGGCGCGCTTTTCCTTCGGCGCCGGTCTCGGCGAATCCCGCGGCGAAGACAACGGCGGCGCGAGTCCCGGAGGCTGCGGCGGATTCCAACAAGTCCGGCACATGCCGGTTGGGCACCGCGAGCACGACGCAATCGACAGGTTCCGGAATCGCGCCGATATCCGGATAGCAGGGGCAATCCATCACCTCGGAGTATTTTGGGTTAATGGCAACGATTCGGCCAGGATAGCCAAAGTTTTTCAAGTTACGGATGACCCGATTGCCGCGCGGCTCGCGATTGGGCAGGGCATCGGTGCGCTGCGACGCGCCGACGATCGCGACGGAACGCGGGTTCATGAGGGGGTGAGATCGCGCCAGGCGACGGCGTCAGGTTGTAGCTGTGTGTTCATAATATATCTCGACATCGGGCGACCGCCGGTCGCCCCTACCGCTTTTCAGACCTCGGTCCAAAGGGTTCCGGTTGAAAGGGGCCGTCGCGCATTTGCAAATAAGCTTTCGTCCCCTGCGTTGCACGCGTTTCGTCGAGAGGGCGGCGAAATTCTTCGTTGAGCATCATGTGCGCCGGGATCGACAGTGTCTCATCCATGCGCAGGGCGTCGCGCAGGCCCATCATCTGCAATCCCATGGTAGAAATCTGCAGATTGATCTTCACGGTCTCGGGCGGCACATGGGCGATGCGCTCGACGATCTGAAAACATTCCTCGAGCAGTTGATCGACCGGGACAACTTTGTTGACCAAGCCGATGCGGAGCGCCTCTTGAGCGTCGACGTGATCGCCGACCAAGCCGTAGCGCAAAGCGTTTTTAAAGCCAGCGAGGAGCGTCCACATGAACGTCGTGTTGGAACCGTGGCGCACTTCGGGCTGCGCGAAGACGGCGTCTTCGGCGGCAATGGTGATATGCGTGTAAAGCGCGAGCCAGCAACCGCCGCCCATCGCCCAACCGCGCACGGCGCCGATAACCGGTTTGGTCATTTCGAAGATGCGAATCAGCTTGACGTCGTCGGCGCTCCAGTAATTCATCAGGTCCGCCGCGCTCATGCCGGTTTGAATGCCATAGGGCCAGTTGATATCGCGGCGCCGACCGCTGGTTGTCGCCTGATCGAGATCCGGAGCTGAAAGCGCGTCCGGCGCCGGTGATGACGATGGCGCGGATCTCCGGATCAGCTTCGGCTTGATCGAGCGCGTGATGGATCTCCTTCAACATCGGCCGGGTGATCGCGTTCAAGGCTTCAGGGCGATTCAGCGTGAGCAGCACACCGCCGCGTTGTTTGTCATAGAGAATTTCTTTGTAGTCCGGCATTAGGGCTCCTTAGCGAAGGCTATTCAAGCCGTTCGAATCGTCAGATCGCTTACAATAAACGGTTTGAACTTATTGAACGTGTTGAACGGCTGGAACGAGTTCCCACCGTTTTCATCGATACTCCGTCTCGTAGAGATGTTTGATGAAACCGCTGGCCTCAACTTCTTTTACGATGCTTTCGTCAACGAACTGTTTGACATCAGCGCCGCGCGCCTTCGGTTCGGTTGCGGCGATGAATTCGAGAGAAGTTTCTACCGCCTTGGGTGTAGCATAGAGCGTGGGGTTGTAATATTTCGTCGCCAAAAGATTGTAGGACGCTTCAAGATATTTGATGTCTTTTTCCTGGGCCGACTGAATGCGCAGCTTTTTTGTAACACTTCGAGACTCTCTTCTTGTATTTTTGAAATAAGCAACGCCTTCGATCAAACCTTTGGCGAAGCGGATGGCCTGGGCGCGATTGGCTTTTAGATAACTACGCGTGGTGTCGACGGAGTTTTGCAAGTAATAAATATCCATCTCGGCGGGGTCGGCGAGGGTGCGAAAACCTTTCTCCTCTGCGACGAAGAACGACGGCATCGTCAAAACCGCGGCTTCACAGCCGCCTTTTTCCAAGTTGGCAAACATCGCCGGTGAAGCCTCGAGTTGGATGAGCTGAAAATCTTCCGGGCGCATGCCCCATTTTTGACGAAGAGTTGGAAAGCCCAATGGCCGGCGGAACCGAAGCGAGTGATCGCGACGCGCTTGCCTTTGAGCTCAGCCGGCGTTCGTATCTCGGGACGCGAGATCAAGCGCTGCAATCCCCGGTTCATCGGCGAGAACGCCAGCACGGTGTCGGCGCCGCGCAGAGCGGCGCGGATCACGGCGTCGCCGCCGCCAACGGAAAACTGAATTTCACCCGAAAGCAAAGCGCTCACGACCCGCGCCGCGCCGCCGCCAATGAAAATCAATTCGACGTTGACGCCGTGCTTTTGAAGAGCCCTTTTCCTCGGCAACCCAGATGCTGCCGGAAGTCGCGCTGATGGAGCTCAAGCCGACGCGGATTCGCTCTTGCGCGGCGCCGAATCGAACCCCGCGAAAGCACTGACCATAATCGCCATGCACAGAATTAAAAGTGAACCCACCACGAACCTCCAACGCAAAGAAAGCTTCGATTCTTCTTACTATTAGAAAGCGAGGTTAGGCGTCAAGCACATGGCGTGAAAAAGACCAAACGGGGCAATGAGTCTGACGCCGCTATTTCCAAACACTATCGAGAAAGCCGCTCTGCTTCAGTTCCGCGACGTAACTATTGTCGAAGTAAGCGCTGGTCGGAGTCGATTGCGCGGATTTGGCGTCGATCATGTTGACTTGGACCATGCGCTGTACCATCGATTGCATCGTGCTTTCCGGCACGAAAGGCTCGCGCACGAAAGTCTCGCCGATATACTGATAGCTTTGGCGCTGAAGATCCGGATCGGTAATCCCAAGATATTTGGCGATCGCGCGCTTGGTAAAATCTTCGTTGCTCATGGCAAACTTCGTGGCCTCGACCGTCGATTTGATCAAGCGGACAACGATATCGCGATGAGTTGCGCCGAAGGACTTGCGCGCGACGATCCCTTGAGTCAGAAAACCGCTGCCCAAAGCGCGGAGATCTTTGGGCGCAGCCAGTTCGCGAAAACCTTCTTTGATCATGCGAAAGCTGTGAGGCGGCGATAAAACCGCGCCATCGATCGCGCCGCGCGCCAGTCCCGCGACCGCTTCCGGGAAGCCGCCCATTTGCAGGATGTTTACGTCCTTGATGTTGTGGCGTTCGAGGAGCGTCCTGATCGCGAAGTCGGTGACCGATCCAAAGCGCGTAATGCCGATCTTCTTTCCTTGCAAGCCCTTGAGATCGCGGATGTCGGAGCGCACGACCACGGACTGAGGTAAAATAAGGCGCCATGGCGGCGACTTGAATGATATCGCCGCCGCGAAGCACGTTGGTGATGACCGCCGGACCGCCGAAGCCGGCAATATTGGCGGAGCCGGACAGCATCGACTGAACGATCACTGCGGAGGCGCCGATGTACACCATGTCGACGTCGAGGCCGTTTTTCTCGAATATGCGTGTTTGTTTTGCGATCACCCAGGGGAGGCTGTTGAGACCCAACGGCCCGTAAGGGAATGCCACTTTGGTTAGCTCTTGAGAAAAGGATAGCGAGGGAATCAACGATAGAAGGAGAAAAATAAGGGAGCGAAGAAACGGACCGTGAACGTGATCCGAAGCTAGCTCAAAGAATCGTCGTATCCGTGTCTCCATGGTGTATTGATGACATAACGCGAGAAACAGTTTTCGGTCAAGCCATCCTTGATAAGTCTGGGAGGATAGCGCGGCCAGCCGTTGCTCCCTTGCGACAAACGGACGGTTGGTTTATGCAAGAAATGATTCGACAACAGTTTACAAGCGCAACGAGGAAACGTGTATGCCCAAGGTCAAACTGAACGACGTTGACATTTACTACGAAGAGCACGGCCAAGGCCGGCCGATGGTGTTTCTCAGCGAAACTGCGTGCGACGGCGAAGTCTGGAAAATCAATCAGGTCGGAGAGTTTTCCAGGGACCACCGCGTGATCATTCACGACTATCGCGGCACCGGGCAATCGAGCAAACCTTCGACCGACTACACGACACGGATGTTTGCCCAAGACGTGGTTGCGTTGATGGACCATCTCGGTGCCGAAGACGCGATCATTGTCGGCCATTCGATGGGGGAAGAGTCGCGCAACTCCTCGCTCTCGATTATCCGAAGAAGGTCCATAGGCTGATCTTGGCTTCCACCGGCGCCCATTATCCCCAGACCAAAGGATTGCCGCTGAAGATCTGCAAGGAAATGATCGAGTGGGGCTATGAAAAGTACGAACGGGAACACACGATCCTGGTCGGTTGGACCGAGGAGTACGTTAAAAACAATCCGGAAAAGATCGAAAAGTATTTGAAAGTTAGAATGAACAACCTTTGCCCGGTGGAGTTCTATCTCCGTCATCTACTCGCGCGCCAGGCCACGACACCAGCGAGCGATTGAAGGACATCGAGCAGCCGACGCTGATTATCGTCGGCGACGGCGACCGCAACATGACCAGCGAAATCAATCACCGAATGTCGTCCGAGATCCTGGCCAAGGGCATTCCCAATTCCAAGCTCGTGGTGTTGTCCAACGAGCGCCATAGCTATTTTTTTCGAATCCCGACGAAGCACATCGGATAATTCGTGAGTTCATCAAAGACTAGTGTCGTGTCCCAGAAGTTGACGAGAAAGAGCCAACGACTTGTTCAACAAACTTCTGGGTCAGGACACAAGAACCTGGAGGGCGCGATGCCGACGATACGAGTCAACGAAGTTGAAATCTATTATGACGCGCACGGCGAGGGCCAGCCGTTTATCTTTTTAGCGAGACAGCGTGCGACGGTGAGATTTGGAAACTTTATCAGGTCCCCGAGTTCTCTAAAGATCACAGGGTGATCACCCATGACTATCGCGGCACCGGAAAGTCGAGCAAACCATCGATCGACTACACGACCCGGATGTTTTGCGACGATGCGATGGCAATCTTGGATCATTTGAATGTTCGCGATGCAATTGTCCTAGGCCATTCCATGGGCGGGCGGGTGGCGCAGCTGGTTGCGTTGGCATATCCGGAACGGGTCAAGAAACTGATTCTTGCGTCGACCGGAGCATCGCTTTCCCGGCGCAGACGGGCTTGCCGCTCGCGATGTGCAAGGAAATGATCGAATGGGGTTACGAGAAATACGTCAAAGAACATACGATTCAAGTAGGGTTTACCGACGAATTTGCCAAAGAGCACGTTGACCGTTTAGAAGAGTTCTTCCGCGTCCGGCTTGGTAATCTTTGTCCGGTGGAATTTTACCTGCGCCATGTTTTAGCGCGCCAAAGCCATGATACCAGCGCAAGACTCAAAGATATTCGCGTGCCGACGCTCGTCCTGGTTGGTGAGCGTGAGGGCGATCCCGGCGCAGCCATGAGCCATCGCATGTCTTCCGAAATCCTCGCGCAAAATATCCCGCATGCGAAATTTGTCGTGCTGCCGAATCAAAAGCACAACTATTTCGCGAGCGATCCGGCAACGGCTCATAAAGTGATCCGCGATTTCTTAAGTGAATAGCCCTCAAAGGCGGTTCTCGATGTCTTACACTCTTCATCGACCGGTTCGGAAATCCTCGCAGATTTTTTATACGCCGTTGGAGTTCTATGCTGTGTACTCTTCGTGGCGGGCTGCCTTAAGCGATAGCCTTGGGACCCAGCTAATGTCTCTCTCGGGGATGGTTGAAATCCCTCGCCTTCAGGCGAAGTGAAAGTTCGTCATGCCGGCGAACGCCGGCATCCAGGTTCGTTTGCAGTTCAAGTGCCAACCCGCCTGGATTCCCTAAATTCACAAACGAAGTGCAACACTTTTTGTATAAGGTGTTGCGATGGGACAGAACTATGGACAGCTTTCTTTGGAACAACGTTGCACCATTGCCCGGCATCGCCAAGCCGGGAAAACAATCCGCCAAATCGCGGCAGCTATGGATCGCGCGCCATCGACCATAGCCCGAGAGCTTAAACGCAACAGCGGCACCCAGGTCGGTTATCAGCCTGCGTACGCTGAGCAGCAAGCTAAGAGTCGTCGTTGGCGGGGAAGTCGGTTGTTGCGTAAGCCTGATCTTCAGGAAGAGGTGCTCAAGGGTCTGAGACAAGGTTGGTCTCCAGCTCAAGTTGCCGGACGACTGAAGAAGGAACAAAGACGTACGGTGATCAGCCATGAGACGATCTATCGGTTTATCGATTCTCAGATCCGCCGCACCAAGGACTACAGCTGGCGGCACTATTTGCCCCGTGGAAAAAGCAAGCGGGGTTGGCGTGGACACAAAGGCGGTAGCCCGGTGGATCATATCCAGGACCGAGTGGCCATCGATCGGCGCCCGGCCTACATCCACAAGCGGCGCCAAGCAGGTCACTGGGAAGGGGATCTGATGCTCTTTGCTAAGTATGGTCAGGCTGTTTTGGTCACTCATGAAAGACGCTCTCGCTTGCTCGTGGTGAGCCGTCAACCCAACAAGGCTGCTGACCCTGTGGCGACCAAGCTCACCGATCTGTTTCGCTCCCTGCCCAAGTCCTTACGTCGAACCATCACCTTCGATAACGGCACTGAATTCTCCTACCACTACCGACTCCATAAATTATCGATGCGTACCTTTTTCTGCGACCCCCATGCCCCATGGCAAAAGGCGGCATTGAAAACGCCATCGGCCGCATGCGACGCGGGCTGCCGAGAAAAACCGACTTGGCGACTCTCTCTGACCATCGCTTGCTCTCGTTGGTTCGTTCCTATAATCACACTCCGAGAAAGTGTCTCAACTACCAAACCCCAGCAGAGGTTTTCTGCCATGATCTGTTGCACTTCTCAGATGTGAATCCACCTTCCGGCTTCCGCCGGAACGACGGGAACAAGAGTCGACTTCCGGTCGACAAATTCAGAACCCCTCGGCTTAGAGTTGAAAGTCGTTCAGTTTTCGAGTTGCAATGACTTGCGATTACAGGTGAATAAACGCTCTGACCCAGTTGTTCGGCAGCGCGGTGTGGCCCTTGGCCTGTAATATCTTCGGCAGAAACACATCGCCGGCACCGAAGGTTCTTGCGCTGCCGTCGCCGATACCGATCTCGACGGTGCCGGACGGCGTGATGCACCACTGGCGGCGCGGCGCGTTGTGCCAGCCATGCAGATCTTCACGATTCATATCGTTCTTAAAAACCAAAGTCTTGACGTCGAGACCGGTCAGAAAATGTTTCGCTCCCTGGTTTTGGTCGAAATCTTCGAAATGAGACAGCCCGTCCGCTCCGGTGTAGATTCGGCAGAATTGCATGCCACCTCCAAAGCCAAATTTTAATTATTCGTTAGCAGCAATCGCAGGATTGTTTCAAGTCATCGCTCGTAGGATCGCGCCGGTAGTGGTTCAGTTAGCGCAAGATCTCACTTCGTTCGAGATGACAGGTTAGTTGTTTGTTGTCATTCCGAGCGAAAGCGAGAATCTTTCTTTACGGTACGGCTCGCGGAAAATTCTAACTGAACCCATTACCATCGCGCCGATTGCGTTGACAGCCTCGCAGCGGTCGGCTAGCTATGAGAAATATTGGTTCGCGGAGGCAACATGGCAGAATCAATTCAGTGTCGTCCACAACGGACGCTTCATGGCAACAGACTTGGGGCAGCCAGGAATTCATCGAGCACTGGGCCAGCAAAGGCGACTGGCAGGCGCCGATTCGCGAAAGCGCAGACCGCGATGGTACTGCGCATGATTCCGCAACCGGTCGAAGCGCCGATCCGAATCCTCGATATCGGTGCGGGTTACGGCGCGTTGGCGATGGCGGTTTTACAGCGAGCGACCGAACGCGACCGCCGTTTGTCTCGACGCGTCGAAGCGATGTTAAACCTGGGCAAAGAGCGCAACGCCGACCTCAGGGATCGCATGAGCTTTGTTCAAGCATCGCTTGAAAGTCCGGAATGGCTCAACTTTGTCGACGGAGAGTTCGACGCCGTGATTTCGACGCGCGCGCTGCATCATTTCGACGACAACCAACGGCGTCGTTTTATTTTCAGCAGTATTCGGGTTGTCCACGTCCAGGCGGCTGTTTTATCAACGCCGACAACGTGCGCGCCAGCGAAAGAATTGACTGAGCGATGTCGAGCTGGGAATGAATACCTCGACCATTTCATCAGACGGTCAACTCATGCAAAACCGTTGCTGGCGGAAGTGCGCGCGGCAACCGCACCTATCACGAGCCTGACGATGGCATCGTCTCGACGAGGAGCCGCGGCTCAGTCAAGCTGGGTTTGTCGACGTGGATTGTTTCTGGAAGTTTGCCACGACCGTAGTGTACGGCGGATTTAAATCGCATGGAGCGGCGCAAACGTTCCACCGCGTTCACGTCGATTCGAAACATTTGCAGCGGATTATTCTGCACTGCTGAAACGAGGCGCACGTAATCGGCAAATCGAGCGCCGTCCGCTGTCAGCGATAATGGCGTACCAGTCGCGAATCGTTCTGCGATATATTTCCCCGCTCCGCCTCGACGAGACGTCTTGAAAAACGGTTGGGCAAAACTGTAGACAGCAAGCTATCGGCCGGGAGCTCGGTCGGACGCGGAATTCAATTCGATATAGATTGACGCTGACCAAGCTGACCGGTCAGCAATTTTGCGTATTCTTCAGTCGACGGATAGTACCAGGTCAACTGTCCGCATGGATCGATACCGCGCTTGTCGAGCGCGGCGTGGAGCGCCGCGCGCGAATAATTTCGACGTTGCCTTTGCCACCGAACTCGCCGACGAAACGGCGCTGCCCGGCTTCAAGCAATTCGCCACGCCTTCAATAACTTTTGCCGGCTCCTCATCCAATGCAGCGCGGCGTTGGTAAACGCGGCGTCCGAAACGCGGCTTGAAGCCGAGCCGTTGCCCGTCCATCACCGCCACGAGCAGGCCGCGCTGCTGCGCCGCCGGGACTTGAGCCGCGCTGGCATCGACGCCGATCACGCAAAGCTGCCGAGCAGCGGCGATCTTCTCGGTCAAAGCGCCATCGCCGCAGCCGAGATCCAAGATCCGCTCGTTCGCGCGCGGATCGAGCAGCTGCAACAAGGGCTCTGCCCAGATCCGAGACAAAGCGCGCGTTTTGAGAATAGGGTTTGCGGATTCCACGAGGTCGATGAGCTCATACGTCGAGCAAGATTAGCATTTCGCGCGTTGTCTTGCAAAAGCGCGAATTCTCCGTACCCTGGAATACTTTATGGCAACGACGGATTCGGATTTGTCATCGCTTGCGGATCGATCGCTCGTCGCGCAGCGAGCCATCCTCGCGCCGGCGGCGACCCGGCGGGTCGATGGATCGTTTGGACGATCGTCATCGTGGTTTTCCTCGCAAGCGCGCTCCTACTGAAAAACTGGCTCAGCTCCGGCGTCGAAGTCCAGCTCGCCACCGCGACGTTGACGTCTCCCTCCCAGAGCCAATGCCGTTTTGACGGCGGCGAGCGGTTACGTAGTCACGCGACGCAAAGCCGCGGTGGCGTCAAGGGAACCGGCACCTTGGTATTTCTCGCCGTGGACGAAGGCGATCGCGTTAAGAAGGGACAGCTCATCGCTCGCCTGGACGATTCCGACGTGGCGGCGAGTCTGCGCCGCGCGCGGAAGTTACGCGTCGCCGAAGCCGATCTCGATGAGGCCAAGATAAACTTCGAGCGCATGCAGAAATTGGTCAGCACGCGCCGCCATCGCGCAGAGCCAATTAGTGACGCACGCTGACGCGCGCTACAAACGGGTGCTGGCCACCATCGAGGCGGCGAAAGTTCGCCGTGCAAGAAGCGGAGGTCGCGGTGGAAAATACCCGCATCATCGCGCCAGTTCGACGGCACGGTCTTAAAGAAAAATGCCGATGTCGGCGGAAATCGTCGCGCCGCTGGCCGGCGCCGTAGAAGCTCGAGGGCGGCGGTGGTCACCATCGCCGATATGTCATCGTTGGAGGTCGATGCCGACGTTTCGGAGGCGAATATCACGCGCGTCAGCGCGAACCAGAACTGTGAAATCACCTTGGATGCCTATCCGCAGCGGCGTTATCCCGGCTACCGTCAGCAATATCGTGCCCACCGCGGACCGGGCCAAGGCGCAGCGGTGATGGTGAAAGTCAGATTCAAGCAGTACGACCAACGGCGGTGCTGCCGGAGATGGGCGCGAGGATTACCTTTCTCTGCCGCCGGTGCCAGCGCCGACGCGCACCAACGTCGAAGCCGGTACTGACCGTGCCCGGCCGCCGCGGTGGCGACGCGGTGACGGCCGCCAGGTCGTCTTCAAATCAAAGAGGACCGGGCGGTGGAGGTACCCGAAATGCGAGTACGGGGCGGAAGCTGGGGAACGCGATCGAGATCACCGCTGGGCTGAAGGAAGGCGATAAGGTCATCAGCAAAGCCAGACGAGCAGATCCAGGCCGGCACGAAAGTGACTCTCGGTAAAAATGAACATGAGCGGCTGATGGAAACTCTCATTCAAGTCGAGGAGCTGTACAAGTCCTATCGGCGCGACAGCCTGGAAATACCGGTCTTGGCAAAATATCAATCTGAGATTGCTCAAGGTGAATTTATCGCGTTCATGGGGCCATCCGGCTCGGGCAAGACGACGCTGCTCAATCTCATCGCCGGCATCGATAAACCGACGTCGGGAAGAATTGTGATCGGCGGCGTCGATGTCGCCGAGATTGAACGAGACCGAGCTCGCGGTCTGGCGCTCGCGCAACGTCGGTTTTATTTTCAGTTTTATAATCTCATTCCAGTGCTTGACCGCCTTGGAGAATGTCGAGAGCTGCCGCTGATCCTGACTCCGTTGCCGAAAAAGAGCGGCGCGCTCACGCCGAAACAGCTCTGAGCGTGGTCGGATTGGCCGAGCGCATGGACCATTACCCGCGCCAGCTTTCCGGCGGCCAGGAGCAGCGGGTCGCCATCGCGCGCGCGATCGCGACCGATCCAGCGATCCTCGTCGCCGACGAGCCCACAGGGCGATCTCGACAAGACATCGGCGGAAGAAGTGCTCGGTCTGATGGACCGGCTCAATCGCGAGCTCAACAAGACGATCCTCATGGTGACGCACGATCCGCGCGCGGCCGAGCGGGCGCGTGTGGTGCGTCACTTGGAAAGGGCGAGCTCGCAACCGGCTGAAAAAGACTCATAGGCTTCGTTGCGCTCGATCGTACTCGTCGTACGTGGTCGTGCGCGGTTAGTTCACACCTCTGCATCGATCCTGTGCGCGCCGCTTCTCCGACCATCTGAGGATCTTCTTTGTAGCCGGTTGCAAATTGCTTACGTTCAATCTCTAAGGTAGAGATCATGGAACTGCTGAGACTACTGTTGCGCAATACCTTGCGCCACAAACTTAGAAGCCTGCTCACGGTCGTCGGCGTCGGCGTCGGCGGTGATGGCATTCGCTCTGCTGCAAACCGTCGTCACGCGCTTGGTATGCGGGAGTCGAGGCCTCGGCGGCGAACCGCTTGATCACGCGCCACGCGGTCTCGTTTGTTTTTCCGCTGCCGCTCGCTTATCGCGATCGCATTGCTCAAGTGCCGGGCGTCAACAAAGTCACTTATGCCATCTGGTTTCCGGCGTTTATGTCGACAAGAATCAGTTTTTCGCGCGCTTGGCGGTCGATTCCGATACGTTTTCGACGTCTATCCGGAATTTGTCATTCCGCCCGAGCAGTTCGAAGCGTTCAAGCGCGAGCGCAACGCCTGCGTCATCGGCATCGACATCGCCAACCGGTACAATCTCAAGATCGGCGACATCAGTGCCCGTGGAAGGCGACGTTTATCCGGGTCAATGGGAGTTCGTCGTGCGCGGCATTTATCAGCCGCGCGACCAGAACGACCGATCCTTCGTCGATGATGTTTCACTACAGCTATGTCGATGAAGAGGGTGCGCCAGGAGGCGCCGCACCGGGCCGGGCAGATCGGCTGGTATATTGTCCGCATCGACGATCCGGACAGCTCGGCCAGGATCTCGCAAGATATCGATAATCTATTCGCCAACTCGCGGGCGGAGACCAAGACCGAGACCGAGCGCGCTTTTCAGCAGGGATTTCTGTCCTCCGGCCAGCGCGGTCATCACGGCGATGAACATCATGTCGTTCGTGATTATCTGAGCATCTCATCTGCGCTGGTCGTCGGCAACACCATGGTCATGTCGGCGCGCGAGCGCAGCCACGAATTCGCCGTGCTCCAAGGCGCTCGGCTTCTCCGGCCGGCAGTTGTTCTTATTGCTCGCCGGTGAATCGATGATCCTGTCGATCGCCGGCAGCGCGCTCGGGCTGTTGGTGACGATTCCGGCCGTCGAAGGTTTTCAAAGCGCCTTGCCGAAAGGCTGGTTTCCGGTATTTTACATCAAGCCGGAAACGATCGTCATCGGCGCCATCGCGGGCTCGCCGTCGGTTTTATCGCGTCCTTGATTCCGCTGCGGCGGGTCTTGACGACGCGCATCGTCGAGAGAACTGCGCTACGTGGGATGACGAAGCAGATTTCACCGCAGAGGCGCTGAGCCGATTCTGACGGGATAATTCGGACTAACCACGAGGTCCCTACGCGGTAAACCGCAACCAAACAGGAAAGCGAGTTCACCGAAGGTCACGCGCACGAAGTTCGAAATATTAATATCCTAACCCTTCGTGGTCTTCGTGTGCTTCGTGGTGAGATGCTCTACGGTGAATACGTAGTCCAAGCTTTCGGTTCGTGATGCAAATCCCGCTGAAATATATCGTGCGCAGCTCGATCTCGCGCCGTTTGACGACGGTGATCACCATGCTGGGCGTTGCTCTGGTGCTGTGTTCGTCTTTTCTCGCCGTGCTGATGATGGCCAACGGCGTGCGCAAAGACGCTGCGCTCGACCGGCTCCGACGACAACATGATCGTGGTGCGCAAAGCGGCGATGAGCGAGATCATGAGCATCCTCGACCGCGAGGCCGCGGGGATCATCGTGAACCTGCCGCAGGTGGCGCGTTACGCCGACGGCCGGCCGCTGAGCTCCAAGGAAGTCGTCGTGATCATCAATCTCACAGCTCGGCACCGCCGGGATCAGCAACGTCACGGTGCGCGGCGTCGAAGAAGCGGCGTTTCAGTTGCGGCCGCAGGTGCGGATCGTTCAGGGCCGCATGTTTCGTTGAGGGCGCGCGCGAAGTGATCGCCGGCGCCGGGATCACGAATCGATTCGTCGGCGCGCAGATCGGCGAGCAGGTGAAGTTCGGCGGCGACCTTTGGACGGTGGTGGGGATCTTCGATGCGGAGGGCAGCGGCTTCGACTCCGAGCTCTGGGGCGATTTGAATCAGATCGCCGATGCTTTCAAACGGACAGTCTCTATCGACGGTCACGCTGCGGCTGAAAAATCCGGATGAGTTCTGCGAAGTCATCTGCCGCCTTCGAGGCCGACAACCGGCTGCAATATTTCGCGCCCAAGCGCGAGAAAAATTCTTCGAAGAACAGTCCGAAATGATGGCGACGTTTCATCCGCATCCTGGGGATCTTCATCACGGTTATTTTCAGCACGGGTGCGATGATCGGCGCGATGATCTATCGTACGGCGCCGTGGCCAACCGGACGGTCGAAATCGGCACCTTGCGCGCCTCCGGTTTTTACCGCCGGAGCATTCTGCTGGCGTTTTTACTCGAGTCTTTGTTTCTATCGCTTGGCGGCGGCTTTGGTCGGCCTCGGGATCGCGTCGCTGCTGCAATTTTTCACGATCTCGACGCTCAACTTGGAGACTCGTTTTCGGAGCTGGCGTTTTCTTCGCTCTGTCGCCGTCGATCGTCGCGATCTCGCTGGGATTCTCACTGTTGATGGGCTTTATCGGCGGATTCTCACCAGCCGGCCGCGGCGCGCGGCTGAATATCATTCAGGCGCTGCGCGCAGTGTGAGAAGCAGGATTCCGTTTACCAGAGGAACGCGATGAATCGCGCCCTACATGTACCTTCGGTCTATGGCGGCTTTTGAACGGACCCCGGACCTGATCCGGGGATTGAACGGCTTGAACGATTGGAACAGGCTTCGGTATTAGAAGGGCCGAGTTGAAGAAGAAATACGACGTGCAGTTTCAGGTCGTCTGGACGCCGCCATCCGCCAGCCTCATGGCGCCACCCGGACGAAGAAACGGAAGATCGGATTTCTGGTATAAGAGAAGGCGTCGCTTCGCACGGACGAAAGTAAAACGCTTCATTTTCGACGTTTTGAGAATCAGTCAAAACGTGCAAGATTCCCGCCCAGTGTTTCCAATTCCCAAACGGTTTGAACGGAGCGGATAAGTTCTCTCGAATTCGGTATTGCATCGAGTGCGGCACGTGTTATGATGCATCGTGCTGCAAGGTTTGCAGCACAAGAGGAGTTTATGAAAGCGGTCACGTTGAGAAGTCTCCACCCAATGTCGCCGAAGCTATTCGCAAAGAGGCGCATCGGAAGGGCATGAGCCTTAACTAAGGCCGTCATCAGTTTGCTTGAAAACCGAGTGGGGGCGCGTGGAGAAGAAAAGCCGGCAAACCCGACACCATGATCTCGATGATCTAGCCGGATCATGGTCCAAAACAAGAAGCGGCCGAGTTTGACAAGTCCCTGGCGGATCAGCGGACCATCGATCCCGATCTCTGGAAATAATGCGGCTGTTGGTCGACACCTCGGCTTATTCCGCGTTCATGCGCGGACATGGCGAAATCAAAGCGGCCCCTACAGGAAGCTGATGAGATTTTCGTAAACTCGATTGTCCTTGGCGAGCTGAGGGCCGGATTCATAAAAGCGCCGGCGGCGGCGCAAGAACGACGATGAGCTGAATACATTTCTCGCTTCACCCCGAGTGAAGCTTCTCGATGTAACCGAAGAAACCGCCGAAAGATACGCGGTCATTCTAAACTCCCTCTGGCAAGCAGGAACGCCGATTCCCACAAACGATATCTGGATTGCGGCCAGTTCCATGGAGCATGGGCTCGAGCTGTTGACCACTGATGAACACTACCAAAAAGTGCCTCAAGTCATAGTCAGTTATTTCCGAGTCTAGGCCACCATCCACGATTTTTATCCCGCAGCCCTTAGCTCAGGGCGCCTTCGAAGCCGAAGAAACGGAAAATCGGCTTTCCGGTGGAAGAGAAGGCGTTGCGTACAGACAGGAAGGTAAACGCTCCACTCGACGTTTCGAGAATTCCGAAACGTGGAAGTTCCCACTCTAGGTTTTTGATCTCAAACGGATTGAACGAAAACGCAGTGGGAACACGAACACGTTCCACGTCTTTTCCTATCCCTTATCCTTTATCCTTCAGCCCTTTGCCTTACTATTGCGCTGCCCCAGCGAAATCATTTAAGTTCGAAGCGCCTTAGATGGGGAATCCCGGGCGGGTTAGCAATACGTAACTGAATCGAAGCGCATAA
>ERZ1370068.6452-contig-5435_pt1 | contig 39641 bp, 73 predicted proteins | sample MGYA00561227_ERZ1370068 | MGnify/ENA primary metagenome ERZ1370068 (study PRJEB38410, sample SAMEA6850437) | metagenome | study: Metagenomic assessment of the ecological functions of the soil: analysis of the soil microbiota associated with the... | reverse complement strand
CTTTCGCTATTGCTATTGGCTGCTTCGGGCTAACCGAGGCCCGACTTCGGATCCAACCCGGCCGGCATGCGTACCCGCGCCAAGCGGGACGGCGACGATTGGGTGATCAACGGAACCAAGATGTGGATCACCAACGGATCTGTTGCCGATGTCGCCGTCGTCTGGGCACAGACCGACGAAGGGATCAAGGGCTTCGTCGTGCCGACCGACACTCCGGGATTCTCGGCACCCAAGATCAGCAAGAAGCTTTCGCTGCGTGCCTCGATCACCTCAGAGCTGGTGCTGGAAGACCTCCACGTGCCATCTGACGCTGTGCTTCCGGAGGCGACCGGACTGCGCGGGCCGCTCTCCTGCCTCAACGAGGCGCGCTTCGGCATCGTCTTCGGGGCCCTCGGCGCAGCGCGAGATTGTCTCGAGGCGGCGATCGACTACGCCGTCTCGCGTGAGGTGTTCGACCGGCCACTTGCCGCCCTGCAGCTGACCCAGGCCAAGTTGGCAGACATGACTTTGGAGCTACAGAAGGGATTCCTGCTCGCGCTGCACCTCGGGCGGCTCAAAAGATGATCATCGGCTGACGCCGCAACAGGTCAGTTTGGGCAAGCTCAACAACGTTCGGGAAGCGCTGCGCAGATTGCCCGGGAATGCCGCACCATCCTCGGTGCCAACGGCATCACCTTGGAGTATCCGGTCCTCCGCCACGCCAATAACCTGGAGTCGGTGCTGACCCGTGAGGGGACCTCGGAGGTGCACCAGCTGGTCATCGGTCAAGCGCTGACCGGCGAGAACGCCTTTAGCTGACTCGAAGTCAGTGGCGCGCAGCTCGCCCGGATCTGCGCCGGGAGTCTGCGTACACGACTGACTCGATCAGCACAGCACCGGTACGACGAGTGCTACGACGCCCAGCTCGGACCAGCGCCGGGCCCGGCGATCAATGCGAATCGTCAACAACAGCGCCTGCCGCTAGCCGCACGACCGAAGAGGTGCACGGTGAGCCACTTGAAGATCACATGGGCCAGCAGGTGAGATGACCACGCCAACGAGGGCGGCCAGGCGACGGGCGGCAGCGGATCAGTCAGTTCAGTGGTGACTGCTGTCGCTGACGCGACAGCAAGCACTCCCTTCGAGCCCGAAGGCGCCGCCAAGACGATGCCGACTGCCAGGCATGATGGGCGAAGAATACGCATTGCGCGCCAGCCTTCACCCGGGTCTCCGGCGGCTCGCTAGCAAGGGCATGCTCGCCGAACAAGGCGCTGACGTCGAAGTACGCCCACCATGACGGTGAGCCGCGGATCAGACCGAGCATCGAGGCGGCGATGATGACCCAGGTTGGCTCCTTGGCCACGCCGACGCCGATGGCCACGATCGACTCGCCGAGGGCGATGATGACGATCAAGCCGTGCCGGTCGGAAGAAATGGCCCGGTGCTGGCAGTGCCATCCGCGGAAGCCGCTCAACGCGGTGCCGCACATAGTCGGCCACCAGCGCCAGCATCCACAGTGCGGTCTGCTGCCGATCCCTGGAACTGGGAAGCCAGCGAGCAGCACCTGCGCTACCCGGCGACGCTGGTGCGAAGCGCAGCACCTGTGACCGTGAGTCCGGGATCGCTCCCGAGCAACGATCATGAACATGACGAGATGCATGGAACCGGAAGATCAGGTAACACACGGCCAAAACGATGGGGCCGTTCAGACCCGCCGGGCGCGTCGTCGAAGGCTTCCGGGATACACAGAGCGAGAACTGAACATCGCCGACAGGCCCGCGAGGATGGACAGCTTGATGGGTCGCGCCTCGGCGCTAGCCACATTGGCCAGCCACGCGTAGCCCCGTCCACGCCCACCACAACAGCATGATCACCAGCGCGCCGCGCAAGATTCCCTGCCAGCTCAGCTCATCGGCCATGAATGCGGTCACCTGCGTCAAGGCGAGAACGAACCCAGAGTCGAAGAAGAGCTCCAGCGGCGCGACACGTGGCCTGCGTCTGCTCCTTGGCGGATGAGTGGGCGTCCGGTTTGCACGCTGCACATTCTGCTACGGAGCCGTTTGACGGCCTCCGATTCCCAGCGCTGGCTAGGCCCGAAAGTGGTCACGAACAACAACTCTCGGCCGCGGATCCATGTTGATCGCGACCACTTTCCGCACGGGAAGGTGACATGACCGTTTTGTCGCCACGCCTCTAAGATCGCAAGTATGAACATGCCGGAGCTTTCGACGTCGTCCGGCGTCCGCGCCGATCAGCATCGCTGAGCTCGTCGGGTCAATCATGAGCTCAGTTCCACGACAGGCGCGCGATCTGTCGGTTGTCGCGACGGCCGATTTGCCAGCTCACTTGGCCGACGCAACAGCGAACGACGTCCTCGCTGCGGCGCTTCCTGTTCGGGCTTCCCGGCGTCGACCCCGTCGGGATCGAGCAGCGGGCTGCCGGGCTGGCCACTCGGTCGATCAAGCGGGCCTCGAAGCTGGCGGCCATCGACCTGGCGATCTCGATGGTCGATCTCACGACCCTGGAAGGCGCTGATACGCCCGGAAAGGTGCGCAATCTGGCCCGCAAGGCGATGCTGCCCGATCCGGACTATCCCGAGACACCGCGCGCCGCAGCGATCTGCGTCTACCCCGACATGGTGCCTACTGCGGTCGACAGAGCTGAAGGGCTCGGGCGTCAAGGTCGCATCGGTCGCCACGGCCTTCCCGTCCGGCCGCTCCAGCCTCGAGGTCAAGCTCGCCGATACCAAGATCGCCGTCGATGGCGGCGCTGACGAGATCGACATGGTGATCGATCGGCGGCGCGTTCCTGGCCGGGCCGCTATGGGAGCGTCTTCGATCAGATCGTTGCTGTCAAAGAGGCGTGCGGCAGGCGCGGCTGAAGGTGATCTTGGAGACCGGCGAGCTGGCCGACGTACGACAATGTACGCCGCGCCTCCTGGCTCGCGCTGCTTGCAGGCGCGGACTTCATCAAGACATCCACCGGAAAGATCTCTCCGGCCGCCACGTTGCCCGTGGTCCACGTCATGCTGCAAGCGGTCAAGGATTGGAAGGCCGAGACCGGAGAGCAGCGAGCGGTGAAAGCGGCCGGCGGCATCCGAACCGGCCAAGGATGCCATCCGCTATCTCGTGGCAGTGCATGAGGTGGCCGGACCCGAGTGGCTGGATCCGTACTACTTCCGGTTCGGCGCCTCATCGGTGCTCAACGACTTGATCATGCAACGCCGGGCGCAGCTGGACGGCCACTACTCCGGCGCCGACTACGTGACCGTGGATTGAGAGAAATTGATCATGGAATGGGAATACTCGCCGGCTCCGGAGTCGAGTGCCATCGCCGATATCAAGGACCGCTATCTGCCATTCATCGACGGGACTTTCAAGGAAGGCAACGGCGAGGATCGCGGACACCATCAATCCCGGAACCGGCGAGCGGCTGTCGACAGTCTCAACGGTCAACGCAGCCGACATCGACCGAGCGGTCAACGCCGCCCGCCAGGCCTATGAGAACGTCTGGTCACGGACATGCCGGGCGCCGAGCGCGGCAAGTTCCTGTTCCGGATCGCCCGTGGCATCGCCGAGCGGTCCCGCGAGCTCGCCGTCGTGGAAACCCTCGACAACGGCAAGCCGATCAAGGAGACCAGGGACTTCGACGTGCCAGCCGCCGCGCAGCACTTCTTCTACCACGCCGGGTGGGCTGACAAGCTGCAGCATCTTGGCTTGGGCCCGCGCCCGCAGCCGCTGGGTGTCGCCGGCCAGGTCATCCCGTGGAACTTCCCGCTGTTGATGGCTGCCTGGAAGATCGCCCCGGCGCTCGCCGCTGGCAACACGGTAGTGATCAAGCCGGCTGAGACGACGCCACTGTCGATCTTGGTGCTGGCCGAGATCATCGCCGACGCCGATCTGCCGCCGGGGGTGGTGAACATCGTCACCGGAGCAGGTGACGTCGGTTCGACGCTGGTCAACCATCCGCGGCATCGACAAGGTCGCCTTCACCGGCTCCACGGCGGTCGGCCGCCGCATTCAACGGGAGCTGGCCGGCACCGGCCGCAAGATCACCTTGGAGCTTGGCGGCAAGGGTGCCAACATCGTCTTCGACGACGCGCGCGCAGGACCAGGCCGTCGAGGGAATCATCAACGGCATCTTCTTCAACCAGGGCCAGGTGTGCTGCGCCGGTTCTCGTCTCCTGGTGCAGGAATCGATCGCCGAGGAGTTCATCGAGCGGCTCAAGCAGCGGATCGAGACGCTCCGGGTCGGCGACCCGATGGACAAGAACACCGATGTTGGCGCGATCAACTCCGCGGCACAGCTGGAGCCGGATCACCGCGCTGATGAATGCCGGGCATCGCCGAGGGCGCTGAACTGTGGTCCTCGTCCTGCCCGCTGCCGAAGAACGGCTTCTACCTCTCGCCCTCGATCTTCACCAACGCGACCCCGTCGATGCGCATCGCCCGCGAGGAGATCTTCGGCCCGGTGCTCACCACGATGACCTTCCGGACGCCCGGACGAAGCGGTCAGCAAGGCCAACAACAGTCCGTACAGGCTTGTCGGCTGGCGTCTGGACGGAGAAGGGCTCCCGAGCGATGGGCATGGCAGCGGCGCTGCGGGCCGGCGTGATCTGGGACAACACGTTCAATCGGTTCGATCCGGCCGCCAGCTTCGGCGGCTACAAGGAGTCCGGCTTCGGGCGTGAAGGGGGACCATCCGGTCTTGCCGCCTATCTGGATACCGACGACGAGGTGGTGACGCAGTGAGCCATCTGGCGGTCTCCAAGACCTACAAGCTTTTCATCGGCGGCGCCTTCCCGCGCTCGGAGTCCGGCCGGACGCTATCAAGCGCGTGACGACGATGGCGACTTCATGGCGAACGCGGCGCTGGCCTCGCGCAAGGATCTTCGCGATGCTGTGGTGGCGGCGCGCAAGGGATATGCGGTCCTGGTCCAAGGCGACCGCGTACAACCGCGGCCAGGTGATCTACCGTCTGGCTGAGATGCTCGAGGGCCGTAAGGCCGGAGTTCGTCGAGCTGATCATGATCAGTACGGGCGCCTCGACCAAGACGGCCACAGCTGAGGTCGATGCCAGCATCGATCGGCTGGTGCACTATGCCGGCTGGACAGACAAGCTGGCTGCGGTACTCGGCAGTTCCAATCCGGTCTCCAGTCCCGTACTTCTCCTATTCCACGCCAGAAGCGACCGGCGTGGTGGGCATCCTTGCACCGACCGGAATCGCCGCTGCTCGGGCTTGATCTCCGTAATCGCGCCGGTGATCACCGGCGGCAACGCGTGCGTGGCGATCGCAGCCGAGCAGGATCCCTGCGTGGCGATCACCTTCGCCGAGGTCATCGCGACCTCCGACGTGCCGGCTGGCGTGATCAACATCCTGACCGGGCAGATCACGGAGCTCGCACCACACCTTGCTGCGCCATGCAGACGTCAACGCTCTCGATCTCACCGGCGCCGATGCGGAGCTGCGCACATCGCCCTGGAACAGGCAGCGTCCGAGACGGTGAAGCGCGTCTATGTCCCGAAGGGCGCGCCGGATTTCACTGCACCGCGCCCGGCATCGCCCGACTGCGCGCCTTCCTCGAGATCAAGACCGTGTGGCATCCGACGGGCGCCCTATCCCTCTCCGGCGGCACGGCTTACTAGTCAAGTTGTCAGCGCCGTGAAAGCTACGGGTCAAGGTACGAGCGATGGCTGAATCCGCTGCAGAATCTAGCAGGTCGAATCTTCATCAGCTACCGGCGAGGTGAAACCGCGTATCCGGCCGGCTGGCTGTTCGACCGTCTCGTACAGCACTTCGGAGCCGTTCAAATCTTCAAGGACGTCGACTCGATCGAGCTAGGGCGACGACTTCGTCGAGGTGATCACGAGGGCGGTCGGCTCATGCGACGTGCTACTGGCGCTTATCGGTGATCAGTGGCTCACTGTTACAGACGTGAACGGGCGGCGGCGCATTGATGATCCCGATGACTTTGTGCGCCTGGAGATTCAAGCTGCCTTAACACGCAACGTCACGCATCATTCCGATCTTGGTCGACGGGGCAAGGATGCCGCGCGCCGAGGAGCTGCCTGCTGGCCTGGCCGGCCTGGCGCGTCGTCAAGCTCTGGAGCTCAGCCCTAACCGTTTCGAGTACGACACCAATCGACTACTCAAAGTACTCGACGCGACCCTCGCTGAAGTGCGGACGGCACATGACGATGCAATATCTCAGTCAGCAGTGACGCAAGCCCTGCAAAGCACTGCGCAAAATGATCGGCCGCTTGCCGGCCCAACCCGAGACGCTGCTGCTGAGAGCGGGCCAACCAAGAATGTCAGCCCGTTTCACCGGAGCCGAAGCTCTCCGTCTCCTGCTGATGATCGGCGGCGGCATCTTGGCGGCAGTAGCAGCCGTCTATTTGATCATCCAGATCGTTCCGAACGAACCCACCTCTAAAGAGAACAGCGGCGCGCAATCGCTCGCCAGTAACGAATTCAAGGAGGAGGGACCGTGGCGGCTCGTTGTTCATAACGACGGGTCCGCCTCTAACGGCTGCACCATCACGCTGGTCAACCGTGATACGAATGAGAGCTGGTCCAACGGGTACCCGGTGTACGAGACGTCATCGTTCCTCATCGCCCAGGCTGGGACCTTCCGATGGTCTGTTGATTCTGGTTGTACGGTCCTCAGCCGACCCGGCCCTGGGAACCTGACCTTACCGGCGGTGGTCGACGGAGTGGGCACGTCCGACGCCTTCAAGGCCCCGGAGATGATCACTGTGCGGGTGAAGGACTTCCATGGGAACTCACGATGCGAGCTTGAGCTGCGCGATGTCGCTACCGGAACCGTCGTCGATATCGGCGAGCTGAACAAACAGAAGGACAGCGTGACGCTGCAAACCGCAGGGGCGCCCGCAGGTCTACCTCGTCAACGACGCGTGCGCCGTGCAAGTGTCGCCGGGTTAGCGAGATCGACGACTTTAGGTTTGACCGGAATAGCCGATGGCTCGTGGGAGTTCAGGCCGGCATGACCATTGATGGAGTCACAACCATTGGACTGATCGGCGCCGGACACATCGGCAGCCAGGTGGCGCGTGCAGCAATAGGCAGCGGCTACGACGTAGTGATCAGTAACTCACGAGGGCCGGAAACCTTGACTGCTCTGGTGTCTGAATTGGGCCCGCAAGCTCGTGCTGGCACCACCGAGGAGGCGGCCGCGGCCGGTGGATCTGGTGGTCGTAGCGATTCCGCTGAAAGCAATTGGCGACGTTCCCGTCGAGCCCTTGGCCGGCAAGGTAGTGATCGATACCAACAACTACTACCCAGGACGTGATGGCCAGATTGCTGCCCTCGACAATGGCAGCTCGACCAGCTCCGAGTTACTGCAGGAACGGCTGCATGGTTCGCATGTGGTCAAGGCGTTCAATCACATCTACGCTCGCCAGATCACAACCGACGGCACACCGCCGCGTACTCGGAACCGACGGGCGCTGGTCATCGCGGGGCGATGACCTGGTCGCGAAGGCCCAGGTGGCCGAGTTGCTCGACGGCTTCGGTTTCGACGTGGTTGACGTCGGCCCGCTGGCCGAGAGCTGGCGGATTCAGCCCGGCACGCCGGGTTACTGTAGCACCGTTGAACTCCGAAGAGCTGACTGCCGCCCTAGCCGCTGCCCAGCCGAAAATAGCCGAGTTGTCAGAGTCTCAAGCGGCTATAGCACCGTGAGAGTCTGACGATGTCGGCAGTGGAGTCAGCGTTCGATCGGCGCCCATTCGGGCCGGTCTCGCCGAGCTTCTCATCGAGCTTGGTGAACAGCGGCGTCGGCTCGCTGCAGCGGCGTCTCCGGCGTGATCGGGCGGGACTCCCAGCGCGCCTGCTCGGCCGCGTAGTCGCCCATGATCACCGGATAGTCCGGCCCACCCTCTTCGCTCACCTCGCGGATCTCCGGTTGGGCCGCCCAGACGCCGGTCCCGCCCAACGCCTCGTGAACCTGCTGCGCCGCGTGCGGCAGGAACGGGGTGAGCAGCGTGTTGGCGTCCGAGACCACCTGCAGTGCGGTGTGCAGCACGGTGTCGCGCCGCTCGGGATCGCCGGCAAGCTTCCACGGCTCGGTGTCGGAGATGTACTTGTTCGCGGCGCCGACCACCCGCATCGCCTCCGTGATCGCGAGCTTGAACCGGTTGCGGCCGAGCAGCGCGCCAACGGTGTCGAACGCCTCCCGAGAGGTGCGCCAGCAGTTCATGATCAACATCGAGCAAGCGTACCGGGCGTCGGGATGGCGCCATTGTTCTTGTACGCCATGGAGATCGAGCGGTTGACCAGGTTGCCCCACTCGTTGGCCAGCTCGAAGTTGGTGCGCCGGACGAACTCGTCCCAGGTGAAGTCGGTGTCGGTGGTCTCCGGGCCGGCCACGGCAATGAAGTACCGCAACGCGTCGGGCCCGAAGTCGCGCAGGAAGTCACCGACGTAGATCACCTTGCCGCGGCTGGTGGAGAACTTCGAGCCGCTCATGGTCAGGTACTCGCTGGACACGACCTCGTCCGGCAACCGAAGCTCACCGAGCGGCCCGACCGTGCCGCCATGATCGCCCTCGCCGTTGTGACCCAGCAGCATCCCGGGCCAGATCACGGTATGGAAGACGATGTTGTCCTTGCCCATGAAGTAGAAGCCGCGGGCATCCGGATCGATCCACCACTGCTGCCAGGCGTCCGGGTCGCCGCTGCGCTTGGCCCACTCCACCGACGCCGAGAGATAGCCGATCACGGCATCGAACCAGACATAGAGCCGCTTCATCGGCTGGTCACGCCAGCCGTCCAGCGGTACCGGCACGCCCCAGTCCAGATCGCGAGTGATCGCCCGCGGCCGCAGATCCTCCAGCAGGTTCTGGCTGAACTTCAGCACGTTGGGCCGCCAGTCGGTGCGGGCGCTCAGCCACTTCCCGAGCGACCCCGCGAAGCGCCGGAAGGTCAAGGAAGTAGTGCTCGGTCTCGACGAACTTGGGCTGTCTCGCCGTTGATCCGTGACACCGGGTTGATCAAGTCGATCGGGTCCAGCTGGTTGCCGCAGTTGTCGCATTGATCACCGCGCGCGCTCGGATAGCCGCAGATCGGGCAGGTGCCTTCGATGTAGCGGTCCGGCAGGGTCCGGCCGGTGGACGGGCTGACCGCGCCCATCGTGATCTTGCGGCACCACATAGCCGTTGCGGTAGCAGCCCGAGGAACAGCTCCTGCGACGACCGCGTAGTGGTTGCGCGTGGTGGTGCGGGTGAACAGGTCGTACGACAGCCCGAGGTCGCGCAGGTCCTTCACGATCACCCGGTTGTACTTGTCGGCCAGTCTCGCGGGGGCTCAGCCCTTCCCGCTCGGCCTGCACCAGGATCGGCGTGCCGTGCTCGTCGGTGCCCGAGACCATCAAGACGTCGTGTCCGCTCATCCGCATGTAGCGGGCGAAGATGTCTGAGGGAACCCCGAAGCCTGAGACGTGACCGATGTGGCGCGGGCCGTTGGCGTACGGCCACGCCACCGCAGCGAGGACACGCGAAGTCATGGGCTAAACCCTAGCCCGGGGCGCTAGGAGCGCCTTCGACGATTTCACTGCCGGATGGTTCGCGCGGCCTAACCGACCGCCGCGATGCGCTGCACCAGAGCCTTGACGCGCCGTCGTACGGCGCAGAAGACGCTCCTCGCAGCGTTGATCGTGAGCCGGCGTACGTCGGCAAGCGAGTAGTCGAAGCGCCTCGGCGAGCAGGGCAGAACTCCTGGTCAGCGTCGGTTGCGCTCATCAGCCGGTTGTCGGGGTTGACCGTAACGCAGAAGCCGATGCGGTCCAGGCGATGGATCGGATGCTCGGCTGATCGACGGCTACAGCGCCGGTCTGCACATTGGAGGATCGGACACATCTCGAACGGGATCTGCTGATTGAGAACGTACGCCGCGAAGCTCGCCCGAGCACGCTCGCGCCGCGTTCGTCCTGCCGAATGTCGGCGATGATCGCGACGCCGTGACCGATCCGATTCGCGCCGCACACCTGCACGGCTTCCCAGATCGGACTGGACAGCCGTCGGCCTCGCCGGCATGAATGGTGTAATACGCGCTCTGCCGGCGCAGCAGCTGGAACGATCTCCAGGAACCGCGCCGGCGGGAAACCCTCTCTGGCCCGGCGATATCGAAGCCCGCGACCCCGTCGCGGCGATAGCGCAGCGCCAGCTCGAGCGATGTCGGGCGTCGGCTCGGCCTGCCGCATCGCAGGTAAGCAGCTGACGTACCTCGATCTCGTGACCGCGCTGCCCGGCAGGCTAGCCATCCCGTCGGCCAAGCCCTCGCGAACGGCCTCGATCGCCTCGGCCTTGGTCAAGCCCGCCTGCAGATGCTGTTCGGGGCCCAGCGCGCCTCGCCGTAGATGACTCCATCGGCGGCGAGATCCGCCACGATACTCGCGCGGCGACCCTGCGCAGATTTGCCGCCGTCTGCATGACCGCGATGCGTTTGATCGAAGGTCTCCAGGTAGCTGCACCAGCGAGCCGGAGTCCGCCGCCCGCGCGAACCACCGACCGAGATCATCGGCGTTGTCAGCAGGCAGCGGGTGTCCGATCTCGGCAGCCAGCTCGATGATCGTCTGCGGCCGTAGTGCGCCATCGAGATGATCATGGAGCGACACCTTGGGGAAAGCCTGCAGCGCTTCCAGATCAATGCTCATGTTGACCTCCGCGCCAGGTCATCGGCCCCGAATGCCTGCGGCAGTACCGCACTCAACGACCACGATGCCGGCAGGCGTGTCGACCAAGCACTCGGCGCCGCCGTGCTCCCAGAGCAGCTGACGGCACCGGCCGCAGCGGCATCAGTACCGCGCCCTTCCATCGACGCAGGCAACCGCAACCAGCCGGCCGCCGCCGCTGGCATGGAGCGCCGAGATCAGCCCGCATTCCGCGCACAGCGTCAGCCCGTACGAGGCGTTCTCCACGTTGCAGCCGGTCACCATCCGTCCGTCGTCCACAAGCGCGGCCGCACCAACGGGAAATCGCGAGTACGGCGCGTACGCATGACGGCTGGCCGAGATAGCTGCGGCGCGTAGCCGCCGCCAGTCGACCGCAGGCTGGCCCGTCTGACAGGCTCAGGGCACATGATCACTTCTCAAACGGGGCACATCATCACTTCTCACAACGGGCCGCGCATCATCGATCTGCACGCTTCTCAAAGGGGATGCCGTCGGCGGCTGGCGGTCTGACACGACCGACCAGCCCCGCAACGGCGATGATCGTCGCGACGTACGGCAAGATCAACAGAGAACTGGCTCGGCATCGGCGTGTTCAACGTTTGCAGCTGCGATGCCATCTGGGTCACGAAGCCGAAGAACAGGCACATGATCGACGCCAGCACCGGATGCCAGCGGCCCATGATCACTGCGGCGAGGGCAATGAAGCCGTTGCCGACGGTGAACTCCTTGGTGAACGAGCCGGTCGAGGCGAGGGTGAAGAAAGAGCCGCCGAGACCACCGAACACACCGCCCGCGAGTACCGGCCGACCAGCGGATACTCCGCGACGCTGATGCCGACCGTGTCGGCCGCCTCCGGATGTTCCCCGGTCGCCCGGATCCGCAGACCCCAGGTGGTCCGGTAGCAGCACCAGCCAGACCAGAACGACAGAGATCGCCGCCAGATAGGCCAGCGATGTTCTGCTCGAACAGCACCCGTCCGAAGAACGGAATCTCTCGCAAAGGCCGGGAATCGCGATCGGCTCCAGCACCGGTGCGGAGTTGTACGTGCTCGACGCGGCTGCACCAGTTGATCGAAGAGGAAGCCGGTGACACCGACGGCCAGCAGGTTCAGCACGACGCCGAAGCACGACCTGATTGACCAGGTAGTTGATCGAGAACACGGCCAGCAAGGCAGCCATGGCGAGGCCGGCCAGCATGGCAGCGATCAGGGCGGCCGGCACCGACTGGGTCAAGCTGCCTACGACCGCCGCTGCGAAAGCCGCCGAGAGGAACTGGCCCTCGATCGAGACATTGACCACGCCGGATCGTTCGCACAAGCACCCCGCAAAGGGCGCCGAAAACCAGCGGGCGTGGCCAGCGACAGCGTGCCGGCGAACTGGTTGCTGACCGGGAACGGCAGATCTCGACCAGACGCCGCCCAGGTCAGAAGTCCCATCACGACGGCCAGCCCGGCCACGGTTCCGGCCAACGCCGGCCACCGACCCCGCATCCGGCCGACAAGATAGCCGACCGCCGGCCGCGAGGCAGAGCAATGCGCAGACCAGCACGGTGGCGAAGCCCGGCAGCGTGACCGTCGGCAGCTGCACCGCGTCGAAGGCGTCGGAGAGCGCAAATCCGGCGCTGCCGGTGGTTGAGGCCAGGCCGATCAGCAGGAGTACGCCGACAACCGCGATGAGTACGCCGGTGGAGATGCGCTGGCGACGCTTCTGGCGCGCGATCTCGACTGAACTGCGCTGCCTCGGTCACGCGGTGCGGCCTGCTTCGACGCGTGTCAAGACGCTCACGCCAGACCTCCCTCGGGAACCGGCCCGAGCGCCCGAGTCTTGCGAGGCTTGAGGAACGGAACGATCTTGGTGACCAGCGCAGGCGCCGCGACGAAGAGCACGATCAGCGCCTGCAGCACGGTGGTCAGCGTGAGCGGCGTTTGGGCAACGCTCTGCATCGCCAGGCCGCCGGCATGCAGCGCGCCGAACAGCAAGCCGGCCAGCACGGTGCCCAGTGGCTGTGACCGGCCGAGCAGAGCAACGGTGATCGCGTCGAAGCCGATCGAGCCCACGATGCCCAGTGAGAGCGGCACGGGTACGACCTGACGCGCTCGGACCCAAGGCCGCCTGAACGACCCGCCAGGCCCGCCAAGCGCACCGGCCAGCACCATGGTGATCGATCGCGGTCCGCGCCACGCTCATGCCCGCCGTCGCCGCAGCGTGCGGGTTGGCTCCCACAGCGCGAATCGCGAACCCGGTCGGTCGAGCGGTCCAGGATCCACCAGACCGCTACAGCAGCGAGCAGGGCGAGCACGAAGCCCAGATGGAGTTGACCGCCCTCCAGCCTCGGCATGGTGGCGTTCCAGTCCACGATGGGCGAAATCGGGTCGGTCCGTCCTCGGCCGCTGAAAGGCAACGCGTCGTGAGTAAGTAGGCCAGCAGGCCGGCCGCGATGTAGTTCATCATGATCGTCACGATGACCTCGTGGGCGCCGGTCTTTGCCTTCAGCCAACCGACGATGCCTCCCCAGAACGCGCCGCCGAGCAGGCCGCCCACAGTGGCCAGCAGGAGGTGAATGCCGGGTGGCAGATGCCAGCTGAAACCGATGTATGCGGCCACGATCGCGCCCAGGATCGCCTGGCCCTGAGCACCGATGTTGAACAGCCCAGCACGGAAGGCCAGCCCCACGCCGAGACCGGCGCAGATCAGCGGAGCCGCCTGCGCAGTCGTCTCGGTGATCGGGCCGTATCCGCCGATGGCGCCCTTGATCAATGCCGCGTACGCGGCGCTGACCTTGTCCCAGGAGGCGATCAGCGCATCCGAGGGCCGCGCGAAGAAGTAGCCGAACTTGCCGCGGACCTCCGTGTCGGAAAACGATCATCAGCAGCGCGCCGACGATGAACGCGAGCACGATCGAGGCGATCGTGATCAGTACGTCCGACCACGGGATCACGAACGCGGCGGCTGCGCGGCTCAGGACTCATGCCGCACGTCCTCACCACTGGCCTGCATAGCGGCGTCCTCCTCAGCCAGCGTGGTGCGGGACGCGCTCGCTAGCGCCTCCTCGGTAGGAACGCCGGCCATCATCAAGGCCGAGCACCTCGCGCGAGGTGTCCGGCGGCACGATCCCGACGATGCGGCCGCGATACATCACCGCGATCCGGTCGGCCAGGGCGACGACCTCGTCCGAGCTCTGTCGACACAATCACCACGGCTGTGCCACGGTCCCGCTCGTCGATCAGCCTCTTGTGCACGAACTCGATAGCCCCGACGTCGAGTCCCGCGGGTGGGCTGGCATGCGACCAGCAACGCCAGCGGCCGGAGACAGCTCGCGGGCCAAAACCACCTTCTGCTGGTTGCCGCCCGAAAGAGATGACACTGCTGACTCGATCGACCGCGTACGAATGTCGAACTCGGCTGACTCGATGGTTGGCGTTTTGCCTTATTTTCGCCAGATCCAGCGCGATCCCTCGGGCGTACGGCGGCTCGTCGAAGTGGTTCAAGATCAGATTCTCGGCGACGGTGAAGCTGCCGACGCAGCCGTTCTGCTTGCGATCCTCGGGGACGAACCCGAGACCGGCATCAATGGTCTCCCTCGGCGTCAGCCCGGCGAGCGGCTTGCCGTCCAGCCGCATCGATCCCTTGACGATCGGGACAACACCCAGCAGCGCCTCGGCGAGCTCGGTCTGCCCGTTGCCCTGGACACCCGCGACGCAGACGATCTCACCGCCGGCGACCTCGAGGTCGAGATCCTGTACCGGCCAGCGTGCCGTTCGGGCTGGCAACCGAGACTCCATCCAGCACGAGCCGTGGCTCGGCAGCTGGCGAGGCCGGCTTCTTGTCCACGACCAGCTGCACAGCGCGGCCCACCATGAGCTCGGCGAGGTCTGATTCGAATCGGTCGGGCTTGGCGGTACCGACGACCTTGCCACGCCTGATCACCGGTGATCTTGTCGGCGATGGCCCGCACCTCACGCAGTTTGTGGGTGATGAAGACGATTCGCCTTCCCCTCGTCTCGCAAGCGAACGCATCACCGCGATCAGCTGATCGATCTCCTGCGGCGTGAGCACAGCGGTCGGTTCGTCGAAGATCAGGTACTTGGCATCGTTTGCCAGTGCTTTCAAGATCTCGACCCGCTGCTGAACGCCGACCGGCAGATCCTCGATCAGCGCGTCGGATCCACGTCCAGCCCGTAGCGTTCGGAGAGTCGCCGAACGGTGCGCCGAGCCTGCGCTCATGTTGAGCAAACCGGCCCTTGCTGTCCTCGCGACCCAGAACGAGGTTCTCGGCGACTGTGAAGACCTCGACCAGCATGAAATGTTGATGCACCATGCCGATCCCGGCCGCAATGGCCTCTTGGGATTGCATGGACATGCTGGCACGCCGTCGATCGAAGATCGTGCCCTCATCCGGCTGGAGCAGCCCGTACAGCACGTTCATCAGCGTGCGTCTTGCCGGCCCCGTTCTCACCAAGCAGGCAATGGATTTCACCCGGGCTGATGTCCAGGTCGATCGAGTCATTGGCGACCAGGTCGCCGAATCGCTTGGTGATCCCCGCAGCCGCAGGCCAGCTGCCGCCTGCGGGGACGAGCTCGATGTCACCTCTCAATCATGACGAGGTAAGTGTGAGCAGTCATGCCGAAGGCTGGGACTTCGATTCGATCTTGATCTTGCCGCTCATGATGTCGGCCTTGAGCGCGTCCAGCTCGGACTTCAGTTCCGCGGGAACCTTGGACGTCGAAGTCATGGAACGGCGCCAAGCCCGGTGCCCTCGTTCTCCAGGGTGCCGACGTACGGTTCATTGGAGAAGGACCCATCCTTGGCGGCCTTGATCGCGTCTGCCACTGCCACATCCATGCCTTTGTAGACGCTGGTGATGATGTTGGAGCAATAGGTCTCCGCGCTTACGCAGCCGTCGGTGTCCACCCAGATGGCATTGACCTTTCCGCCGCTGGCTTTGGCCGCTTGCAGTGCGCCGAGGCCTGGCCGGGCCGGCGACGGGGAAGACGATGTCAGCACCCTGGCTGATCAAGCCCTGCGCCGTACGCTGCCTCGCCCTTTGATCCTCGAAGTCACCGGTGAACTGCCCGTCCTGCTTGGCAGCATCCCAGCCGAGCACCTTGACATTCGCTGCCCTTCTGCTTGTTGTAGTAGTCCACACCCTGGCTGAAGCCATCCATGAAGATCGTGACCGTCGGGATCTTGGCGCCACCGAAGGTGCCAAGCTTCTTGGTCTTGGTCATGCCAGCGGCCAGGTAACCCGCCAGGAAGCTCGACTGCGCCGGTATTGAAGACCAGCGGCTTGAGGTTCTTGGCCGCCGGGTAGGCCTTCGGGTCATTGTTAGTCGACAATGGCGAACTTGATGTCCGGATTCTTCTCGCGGCAGCAAGCGTGTCATCGCTCGAGCAGGAAACCAACGGTGACGACGATGATGTTGCACTTCGCATCCACCATCGACTGAATGTTCTTCGGCGAAGTCGGCCGCCGCCTGCGACTCGACCTGACCGGTCTCGATGCCGAGCTCGGTTTTCGCGTCCGTCAGGCCCGTTGTAGGACGTCTGGTTGAACGACTTGTCGTCAAAGCCGCCGGAGTCGGAGACCATGCAGGCCTTGAAAGCGGTCCGGAAGCGCTGGCGCTGGCGGAAGCACTGGGGCTTCGGAGGCGGCGCCGGTGCCGGGCGCCCGTAGCGCAGCTGGCCAATGTCAGGGCAGCCGCGCACACGAGTGCGCCGGCCAGGTGAGGGTCTTCTTCACGTAATGCCTCCTGGGCAGAAGAGTTCACAGGTTTCTTAGGCACTGCTCGCGCGACCGACACTTGCAGTGCTGCCGACTTCATTGCCCAACCGTCGTGGACATTGCATTCTCACCTTGGTCGGGTCTGGACTGACTCTTAACTCCGACCACTGAGTCGAGGAATAGTCAAGACCTGTGGATCGGCGTGTCACGCCGCTTGCTGATCACCTCCTTTTGATCTTGGTCGTCGGGTCGTTCGACGAGCTTGCCGTTGACGAAGGTGGCGCCGGCACGGACGAGGGCGACCAGGTGTGGTGCGTTGACGGCATCCGCCAGCGGTGCTGGGCGGACTCGATGAGCTTGAACGCCATCGCGACGCCGGCGGCCGCGAGCCGGACCCTTGGTGACTCTGGTTCTGAAGCCGCACTGTGGCGAACGTCGACTCGATCGGGTTCGTGGTCCGCAGGTGGATCCAATGCTCGGCCGGGTAGTCGTAGAACGCCAGCAGCACGTCGAGGTCGTCGGTGATCTTGGCGACCGCTTTGGGCCACTTGGCGCCGTAGCTCGTGCTGCGAACGCCTTCGCGGCGGCGCGGGCGTGGTCGTCGTGTCCTCGGCGTTGTAGATCTCCGGCGAGCGCCGCCTTCGCCGCCGGATGGGCCGACTTGGGCAGGGCGGCGAGGACGTTGCCGATCTTGTGCCACCAGCACCGCTGCTCGCCGTGGCTCGGGAACACGTCGCGCACCGCCTTCCAGAACCCGAGCGCCCCGTCGCCGACCGCCAGCACCGGTGCAGCATGCCGCGGCGTTTGGCAGTCGCGGCAGCAGATCCGCCCACGACTCGGATGACTCCCGGAACCCGTCGGCCAGCGCGACCAGCTCCTGCGGCCGTCGGCGCGGACGCCGATCGATCACCAGCAGGCACACCTTGTCGTGCCTCGAGACGAACCTTCAGGTGGATGCCGTCGACCCACAGGTAGACGTAGTCGGTGCCCGGACAGCGATCCGGTCGCTGAATGCCTTGGCCTCGTCCTGCCACTGGGCGGTGAGCCGGGTGATCGTCGTCGCCGACAGGCCCGCGCGCCGGAGCCGAGGAACTGCTCCAGCGCCGGGCCGAAGTCCGCGCTGGACAGCCCGTGCAGGTACAGCAGCGGCAGCACCTCGGTCACCTGCGGCGACTTCCGCGCCCACGCCGGCAGGATCGCCGAGGAGAACCGCACGCCGCTCACCGGTATCGGAGTCGATACGCTTGTCGTTGACCCGCGGCTGCCGCACCGTCACCGCACCCGCCAGCGGTCAGTCACCTCACGCTGGTGGTGATAGCCGTTGCGCACCACCAGGCGCCGGCCGTCGCTCGTCGACCTGATCACGGATGGGCATCGATATAGGCGGCGACCTCGGCGCGCCAACGCCGCGGCCAGCATCTGCCGGCGCACCGTCGCGGACGATCTCATCGAGCAACGACCGCACGCGCCGCGTCTCGTTGAGACGCTCGGACGTCGTCGGACTACCTTGAGCATCGGGCGTACCTTCCCGAACCAGCGCGCCAACGCCGGTCTTGATCAGAGCTCTACTGGACTTTCAGATCATCCTCGGGAAGGTGCGCCCATTCACGCCGCCCGGCCGAGGGTCATCCACAGGTTCTGATCATTGCTCCACTGAGTCGGCGAGCCGTTGCTGATAAGGACTCGGTACCAGCTTTGTTTCTGCGTGTAGGTGCTCAGTATCGCCGTTCGCTCGTGAGTCAGTCGCTACTTCGGTCAGCACCCGAAGTCCGTGACCGGTATGCACGCCTCGTCTACCACGAACGTCGGCTGGTGAATGCTCCGGGCACGGCTCACCTCGGGGAATTCTCAACACCCGAGGCGCGCCGAAGCGCACCGGGAACATCTTGCAACATCCAGGAGAAGTCCTCCCACACCAGCGATTGCTCGGTCGTGGCGACCGCCTCCGGTCCGAGCATCTGCCCTGCCGCCCGCGTGAGTCGGCGCACGCCGCGCGTATGGTCTCACCGCCGGCGGCGCCCGCCAGTGACCGCGACCTCCACCTGACACCCGAACGGCCGGACGATCTCCGCGGCCAGCTCTCCGTGGGACAGAGTTGTTTGGCCAAGTGCCAGCCGCGTCTGCATCGTCGAGCGCTCGCAGCGTTCTCATCGATCTCTCCTTCGGTCTGGGGGATGAAGCGTTAGCCACCGAACCGGAATGCATGGATCCCTCACATCAGCGAAACGCCGCCGCGTGTGGATCGATTCGGCGAGACAGGAGTGAGAGCCGCGTCAAGCGTAGCCAGCGCGCCGAGGGGCCCCGATGACATCTTGGGTGAGCTGCGGCCGAGAGGTGTAGCCCACCGCTGCCGCTCAGACGATGTTGGACCTGGTCGACGGCTGGAGGTGATCGGCCCTCGACCTTCAGGCGATCTGGCCAACGTCAGTCCGCGGGTCGCAAATGCAGGGCGTAAATCTCGGTCAGGTCGTGCAGCACCCCGCCCTCGATGTGGCGCCGAGGGCTCCGCCCGGGCTGGTCTCTTCCGCCGGCTGGAAAGATCAGCCGGACGCTCCCGGGTCAGCAGATCAAGATCACGGAGTCTCGACAGCACCATGCCGGCGCCGAGCAGAATCGCGGTGCGCACGTCGTGCCCCGCAGGCGTGACACAACCCGCAGGGACTCTTGAGGCGTAGTCGACGTTCTTGCCGTCCTGGATAGGCAACGCGTCGATGTCGGCGCGCAGGCCAATCCAGCCTCGGCAGAGTCCGTTCGTAACCACCGGGCAGCACGTCGCAATAGGCGCCTGTGCCAACGGGCAGCACTTTGATCGACGAGTCCGACCCGGCTCGGAGCTGGTCGACGATGAAAGAGTTGCAGTGGTGCGATGCTCGTGGTGTCCGATTTCAGGATGAGCGTGGATGTCCCGCCGGATCGGCGATGAGCCGCTCGTTGAGTAGCGGCTGCTTGCCGCGAAATCTCCCGCGCGACGCGCGGTGATCGGGGTCGGTCACGGACATCGCGCCTCGGCCTTTCACGCCGTCGAGCTTCGTCAGCGGGAAACATTCCGGAGTCGTAATGAAGGACCTTCGCATGCCCTCTCTGAAAGCTGCTCGCGCAATCGCGCTTGAGTCTGCTACTTCGTCGTCGCTCGCAGAGGAAGAGCCTTCCCCCTCCTCCTCTCTCCTCAGTGAGCACGTCGGCGCGCGATTTCCGACGCTTGCAGCCAGTGAGCTGCTCGCGCAAATCGCGCTTGAGCCCGTCTACTTCGTCGTCGCCGCAAAGTGAAGAACGCCTCGCTCCCTCCTCCCCAGCACGTTCGGCGCGCGATTTCCCCTGACGCCTCGCAGCTAGGTGAAAAGCCGCTCGCGCAACATTGACTGCGTCGCTCGCTGCGCTTTCTCCGCGTGGATCAGCGTTGTGAGCCGCTGCTCTTCCTCTCACTCGCAGACGAAAAGCGTGAATTGCTCGTTCGTCTCGTCCAGGACAGCGCCGCGCGATCCTAGCGCGCTTGGAGCCCGTCTACTTCGTCGCCGCGACCGCTCTCACGGCTATCTCGAGACGGACCGTTTTCACGCCCGGGCTGTGAAACGGCCCCTCGGAAGAGCTTGGGGCGGATCGCTTCGGCGGCTGCAGCGGCGAAACTATCCCCTGCACCGAGCGGCCGTCGCCAGACATCCGTCGGCCGGTATTGTCCCCCACACGTCGCGCAAGGCATCACAGACTTCGCCAACGGTGGCCTTGACGTCCGGAGCGCCTCTTTTCAGCGGGTAGAGCACGCTGCCGGTGCTGCGGGCGGCGCTCTGAACGTCCTTGAGCGCCGCGCATCGACAGCAGCTTGATCGCGCCCTGCTCGCAGCGTGGCAAGCCTCGATGGCCTGCTTTGCCTCTCGGACGTCTGATCCACCCGCACCGCGCTCAGGTAGTGCTCCTCTTCGTCGAGGATGAACCGATTCACGCCCACCACAACACGTTCTCCGTCGTCGATCTGACGCGCTACTTCTGGTACGCCGAGCGCTCGATCTCGGCCTTCTGGAAGCCCGCGCTCGATGGCCGCGACCGCCCACGCCGAGTCTTCGACGCGCGTGCATCGAGTCGTCGCGGCTGCGCCTCGAGCGTCGTCGGTCATCGACTCGACCGCGTACGAGCCCGGCGAACGGGTCGACGGTCGCGGTGAGGTCGGTCTCGTGCGCGAGCACCTGCTGGGTGCGCAGCGCCAGCCGGGCGGCCTTCTCGGTCGGCAGCGCGATCGCCTCGTCGTAGGAGTTGGTGTGCAGCGACTGGGTGCCGCCGAGCACCGCCGCCAGCGCCTGCACCGTCACCCGCACCAGGTTGACCTCGGGCTGCTGCGCGGTCAGCTGCACGCCCGCGGTCTGGGTGTGGAAGCGCAGCATCATCGAGCTTGCGGGTCTGCGCGCCCGAACTCGTCGCGCATCACGCCGCGCCCAGATCCGGCGCGCGGCGCGGAACTTCGCGACCTCCTCCAGCAGCGTGGTGCGGGCCACGAAGAAGAAGCGACAGCCGCGGGCGCGAAGTCGTCGACCGCCAGACCCGGCTGCCGAGCGCCGCCCGGACGTACTGCGATGCCGTTGGCCAGCGTGAACGCGATCTCCTGCGCCGGCGTGGCGCCCGGCCTCGGCCATGTGGTAGCCGGAGATCGAGATCGTGTTCCAGCGCGGCATCTCGCGCGCGGCAGTACGCGAAGGTGTCGGCTGACCAGCCGCAGCGAGGGCTCCGGCGGGTAGATGTAGGTGCCGCGGGCGATGTACTCCTTGAGCACGTCGTTCTGGATCGTGCCGGTGAGCGTCGCTCGCGGCGACGCCCTGCTCCTCGGCGACCAGCTGGTAGAGCAGCAGCAGCAGCGCCGCCGGGCGCGTTGATCGTCATCGACGTGGACACCTTGTCCGAGCGGGATCCCGTCGAACGAGCGCTGCGCATGTCCTCGATCGAGTCGATCGCCACCCCGACCTTGCCGACCTCGCCGTGCGGCGATCGGTGCGTCGGAGTCGTAGCCCATCTGGGTCGGCAGGTCGAAGGCCACCGACAGTCCGGCGGTCCCGGCGTCGATCAGCTGGTGGTAGCGCGCGTTGGACTCAGCGGCGGTGCCGAAGCCGGCGTACTGGCGCATGGTCCACGGCCGGCTGGTGTACATCGACGGGTAGATGCCACGCGTGTAGGGGTAGCCTGCCCGGCTCGCCGAGCGCTTGATCAAGATCGAAATCGGCGAGATCCTCCGGCCCGTACACGGCCTGGAATGGCGTCCCCGACTCGGTTTCTGCGCTCACCTAGGCATCGTTGCATGTCATAGCCGCACGGAACTCTTCACCAAGCTCACTGCCGACTCGATCATCCGGACGGTCTCGCTTTCCCAGTTGGGCTCCCGGCCCCGGTACGGGCCCGGTGGCAAGGACACGATGACGCCCGCAGCCCGAAGCCGCAGCTCGGCCGGATCGACCCGGTATCGAACACCTGCAGCCAGAGATTGATCAACCGCGTCAAGCTGGCGGCCTGCTCGGCCGTCATCCGCTGCATCGTCGACAGGTGGGCGATCATGCAGGCAAGATCATCAGCGCGCCGCCCAGGGCCAATCGTGTCGATATCGAGCACACCAGTGATCAACCACTTCGCGACGAAGAGCTGGCCCTCGTGGAAGTCGCCGTGGGTGGGCTCCAGGCCGGGTGGCAGCGCGGGCGAGACCGCCGGAGACTCCAGCAACCAGCCACCGCAGCTGCGGGTCAAGCGCCGGCAGCGCAGCGGCGATCATTTCCGCGTACGTTGCAACAGCGCCGGTCCACGGTGGCCGACGCGGCAACGCTGACAACGCGCCGATGGCAACGAGTCGAGCACACATGATCAAGCTCTCGGCGCTGCACGGCATGGCCTCGTCGAAGACGGCTTAGTCAGCGGCCGACCGGGAACCTCGTGGAGGACCAGGATGAAGTCGGCCGTCGCAGCCGCGACGACGGCCGCCGGAAATCGAGCCTGCCGCAGCAGTTCGTGACGCTGCAAGGTCGGCGCGTACGTCCGATTCCCGCAAGACCTTGACGAAGAAGGTCTTGCGGGCCGCTGCTGGTCTGATCACGGCCTTCAACACGGCACGCCGCCGCGGTCGGTAGCTGATCATCTCCAAGGCGACGTCCTCGTCCGCTCAGCTGATGGTCAATCGACGCGGTGCTCGTTGAGCAGGCCAGCTTAAGTCCATCGGGGACGAGCGGCATCGTCGCAGGCCGGGCAGATCTAGGTCGTCCGGGTACAGCCAAACGGCCACCTCGCGGTCTCCGTCGCCGAAGATTGATGGCCCGCTCGTCGTTTCGCTCCGGCCTCCCACGCCGGGCGCTGGCACCGAGCAGCTCAGTGCGGCGTCCGGTCGGCCAGTCAACCGCTGCCGAGTACGTCGCTGTGGTGGAGTGCCTCGGATTGGCATCGACGTGATCCAGCCGCCAGAGACGAGGTGCCACCGGCATGCTCAACAGCGGCCGAGAGCAGATCGATTCACCTCGGCCGAAGTGAGCAGAGTCGACCCGTCGGGGTCACCCGAAGCGGTCACAAATCTGATCCTGACACATCGTCGGCGCCGCCGGATCGGGCTTGGGTGGAAGCATGGCGCTGTGAATTAGCTCATCAGCATCCCTGGCTCTAGCTTGCCACGCGTCCTCGCCGTAACGGCGCTAGTCAACCGGATCAGACTCTCTGCGCCACTGCTGCTGATGCTGGTGGGATCGGGTGTCCTTCCTCCCTGATAACACGTTTCTGAGCTTGTCGTCAGAGGTCGTGCTGAGTCGGCTTCCTGCCACCGCTGCTGTACGCGCGCAGCCATTCGAACCTCCGTCATCGACTTCCGCGCGAATCGACGCTCCATCGCGCAATTGTCGGTGTTGCTGGTCATCGTCACCGCCCCTGGGGGTTGGGCTGATCACGTGGCTGATCCTGCCGGTCGGTTTTCCGGTGGCGTTCGCTTTGGGTGCCGTGGTTGCTCCGCCGGATGCCATCGCCGCTACCTCGATCGCCCGCCGGGTCGGCCTGCCGCGCCGTCTGGTCACCATCCTCGAGGGCGAATCCTTGGTGAACGACGCCAACCGCGATCACCTGCCTGCGAGTGGCGATCGTCGCCATCGGCGGGCTCCATCACGGCAGCGCAAGCAAGCGTCGGTTTCGTCGTCGCCGCCGTCGGCGGGCTGCGGTCGGGCTGGTCGTAGCGCTGCTCGTCGTCCCCATCCGGAGGCGCATCACGCAGCCGGTTTTCGACACGGCGATTTCGCTGCTGGTGCCGTGGGCAGCCTATCTACCAGCGGAGACGCTCCAACATCGGAGGCTTTCACGGCTCAGGTGTCATCTCGGTCGTGACCGCGGGCCTGATCTTGGGCCATAAGTCGCCGGTCATCCAATCCGGGCAGTCCAGACTCAGCGAGCGGGTGAACTGGGCAACTATTCAGTTCCTGCTGGAGAACACCGTCTTCTTGCTGATCGGCCTGCAGGCGAAGACGATCATCGCCGCCAATTCTGAGTCCGGGCTCTCCGGTCTGCAGATTGCCGGCTTCTGTGCCGCGGTGCTGAGTCGGCGTGATCATCATCCGGATGCTCTGGGTCCTGGGAACCCGTCCGATCCTGTTCCTGCCGCGACCGGGACCCCACCCATGAGGTCTCCGTTCCGTGGTCGGACGCCCTGGTGATCGGCTGGGCCGGGCTACGCGGAGTGGTAACCCTGGCGACCGCATTCTTGATCCCGGCGGATGTGCCCTTCCGGGCGACGTTGATCTTCGCAGCGATGGTGGTCACTGCCGGGACGCTGCTGCTGCAAGGCCTGACCTTGCCTTTCCTCGGCACGCGCCCTGGGGCTCCAGGGGCCCCAGACGCCCGCTCGGATGCGTTGCAGGCGGCCACTGTGGTCACGACATCCAGTAACGCCGCACTCACTCATCTCGACGACATTCTCGGCCCGAAGGACGCGCCCGAAACGGTGAAGCTGCTCCGGGACCGCACGTTGCTGCCCGGCCTGACGCCTTGTGGGAGAAACTCGGCCGGCCCGGCGATGACGAGACCGCCGGCTGAGCAATATCGGCGGCTGCGGCTGCAGACCATCGACATCGAGCGGGATGAGGTGCTGAAGATCCGCTCCAGCGGGCACTGGTCGACCACGACATCACATCGAGCAGGTGCTCGGCTCGTTCGACATCGAGGAGTCGATGCTGACCATCGCTACCGAACGGTCTGCGCAGCTGACCGAGGAGGAAGCCAGTCGCAGACGCCCACGCCGGCTGCGGGTCCATGCGGTCACCTCGACCGCGCCCCTGCCAACCTCGACCCGGAATGGCCCAGGCATCTCGTCGTGGACTGCGTACGCGAGGGCACCCGTACGGTGCACCTGCGGATCTGCCTGAGCTGCGGAAACGTCGGATGTTGCGACTTCCTCGGTCGGGCGCCACGCATCACGGCACTTCAGCCAGACACTGCATCCGGTGATGCCGCAGCTTCGAGCCCGGCGTGAGTCCGTGGCGCTGGTGCTATCTCGACGAGCGGATCGGCTGACCGGTGCGTCAACGCGAAGCGACGGCGGCTTCCCAGTGAACATCACCGTTGGACTGAGCGTAGCGGAGCGAACGACAGTCCATCAAACCGAATCGCGCCGCTGGTTGATGACGAGCGAGATGCTCTTCGTCTGCGAGCGAGTGACGAAGTAAGCGGCTGCCGAGCGCGATCCGCGCTGAGCGAGCTCTGACGAGTGAAGCAATCAACATGCATCGGAACATGATTGAGCGCACTCTTCGTGGGTATGACAGCTGACGCGTCACGTCGTCAGGTCACGCGCGGTGCAGGTGTATGGAGTAGCGTCTTGCCTAATGAGGTCGCATTTCGCCGGTGCAGCATGAATGGCGGCACCGTGAGAGGACAGCCTGGACGCCGCCGCGGGCGGGCCGGCTCTTCGAGGAGTATCGCGATGGCGACCAGGCGAAGATGGGCGAGCTGGTACGCGTCCTCACGCCGATCTTGTGGCATACCGCGCGATCGTCGCGGTTGGATGCTGCAACGGCGGAGGATGTGCTGCAGACCATGTGGCTGGCGCCTGGTACGCAAATCCGACACGATCACCGAACCCCTTGCGGTACTGCAATGGATGGTGGTCAGCACCAAGCGTGAGGCCTGGCGGGTCGCCAAGAACCAAGGGCGGTTCACGCCCGAGGACCTGGAATCCACAGCGGTGGCGGCCAACGACACGGTGAGTCGATCGAGGACACGGTCCTCCGCGACGAGAGCGACAACAGGCTGTGGAGGCACATCGGAGGTTGCCCGAGCGTTGCCGGACGCTGCTGCGGGTAATCGCCTTCGCAGACCGACCCGACTATGCAGAACTAGCCAGAGCGCTGGGGATGCCGCAAGGCAGCATTGGCCCTACTCGGGGCGTTGCTTGGCCAAGCTGCGGATTGCCCTTGCGCAAGACCCCACTTGGGAGCACCAATGAACGGATCTGACGACGATCGACAGATCGAGCCCGAAGAGCTGCTGGCTGCCGAGGAGCTTGATAGCGGCGACTTCGCCCTCCTCAACTCAGTTCGCGCCTACTACGACGAACGCGATCCGGTCCCCGATGGATTGGTGGACCGCATCCAATTCCAGCTCACTCTGGATGCCTTGCACACCGAGGTTGCGACGCTGACTCAGCTCGACTTGGCGACAGCCGGTACCCGTAGCGCCACGACGGAGGCGGTTCGTACCATCACGCTTCACCAGCGATTCGGTGACCACGATGGTGACCCTTACGCCACTGGGCGACGGCAGTGGTACGCGTCGACGGCTGGGCGGCGCCCGGCGCCGGGATTCTGGTTGAGCTGCTGCTGCCCGATGGTCCGCGCAACACCTACGCCGATGACGACGGCCGGTTCGTGTTCGAGGGTGTGCCCAGCGGGCTGGCCAAGTTCGCCTTGCACGTGCCGCATGACACCGAGCTCTTCACCGTCCTCAGCCCAGCCATCGAGCTCTAGACATCACCGACTAGAGGCGACAGCCTCGACCAACAAAGCAAGCGATCAAGACCTGATGGACCTAGGCGACCCCGACTTTCGCGTATACGTCGTCCAGCGTGGCACTGGCTACTTCTCGCGCCCGGTCGGCTCCCTTGGCCAGGATCGACTCGAGTTCGCCACGTTCCTCCATGAGTTCGAAGGTCCGATTTCGGTACGGCGCAGCGAACGCGGTGACCGCATCTGCCACGGCAGTCTTGAGGTCTCCATAGCCGCGTCCGGCGAACTGCTCGACCAACGCATCGACCGGCGTACCAGTGAACGGCAGACAAGATCGTGAGCAAGTTGGACACGCCCGGTTTGTTGATCTCATCGAAGACGATCTCCCGACCCGAGTCGGTCACCGCGGATTTGATCTTGCGGATATTGATCGCCGGATCGTCCAGCAGCTCGATGATGCCGGTGGGCGAGGACAGCGACTTGCTCATCTTGCTCTCCGGCTCGGCAAGATCAGCAATCCTGCCGACCGAGGGCAGGATGTGCGGCTCCGGAACAACGAACGTCTCGCCGTAGCGGGAGTTGAAGCGCACCGCCAGATCACGGGTCAGCTCCAGATGCTGCCGCTGATCTTCCCCACGGGCACCTGATCAGTTTGGTAGAGCAAGATGTCGGCGGCCATCAGGACGGGATAGGTGAACAGACCCACGTTCGTGGCTTCTGCCCCCATCTTTGCGGCCTTGTCCTTGAACTGCGTCATCCGCTGAGCCTGGCCATAGCCGGTCAAGCACCCCAGAACCCAGCTGAGCTGAGTGTGTTCCGGAACATCTGACTGGAGGAACACAGTGGCTTTTGCCGGATCGATACCTGCGGCGAGCAGCTGCGCGGCACTGCGTAAGGTCCGCTCTCGCAGCACATCCGGAGGGGTCACGACGGTGAGCGCATGCAGATTGGCGATCCCGTAGAACGCTTCATGATCTTCTTGCAACGGGACCCACTGACGGAGAGCACCGAGGAAGTTACCGAGATGGAGTGAATCCGCGGTCGGCTGGGCAAGGAGAGCACGCGCGGTCTGCCAGCACTGCTGTGTGAGGGCATGGGGTATGGATGTTCCTTTCCAGATCGCGCCTTGCTGTGCGCATCGCCCGTCATTGTTCCACGCGTCGGGCGATCACTCGCAGCCTTTTCCGGCGCGCGGACGTCCCAGAACCCCTCACTGGTCGGAAATTTGACCTCTGACGGCCACGTCTCGGCGTCGACGCGTCCGCACGGGTCGCAATGAGTTGAACCGATCGCGAGGACCGCCACACGCGAAGGTTGCGGTCACGACTGCACCAGCTACGAGGCTGCCGGTGTGAATTCCTTCCCATCCTGACGATGAACGACAAAGGATGCGGCGCGGCGCCCGTCGAGCTCACTCACCCGCAGTTCAACCTGAGCAAGGTCTTCGTCGTCTGGATTGATCGGAGGCCAGCTCGAGGGAAATTGCATCGCCGACACTCGGAAGCTGCCCGAGCCGGGCCATGAAGAATCCGGCCAGGGTGTCGTAGGGACCCTCCGGCAACACCAGACCTGTCTTCTCCGCGAAGTCGTCCAGCGTTGTCAGGCCATCGATCACCAGATCGCCGCGTACGCCCACCTGCTCCTCGGTGACGACGTCGTACTCGTCGGTGATATCGCCGACCAGCTCTTCGACCAGGTCCTCCATCGTCACGATGCCAGCCGTCCCGCCGTACTCATCCAAGACGATCGCCAGGTGCGACGCGCTGCGTCGCATGTCGCTGAGAGCCCGCAGCACCCGGCACGGTGTCGGGCATGGACAGCACGGAGCGTGTGACCTCGGCCACTGGCGTCGTACGCGAGCTGATGTTCGGATCGAGCAGGTCACGAACATGGACGAATCCAACGATGTCGTCGACAGAATCTCCGATCACTGGATAGCGCGAGTGCGGCGCGTTGATCAATTCGCGGACGGCACGATGTGCGGGCATGTCACCGGGAAGGAAGTCGACCTCGGTACGCGGCACCATCACCTCGCGGAGGCTGCGCTCGCCGGCTGCAAAGACGTCTTCGACGATGCGGCGCTCCTCATCGCCGAGCGTGGTGGATCCACTCACCATGGCGCGGATCTCCTCGTTGGTCACCTCCTCGCGAGAGACTTTCGGATCGCCGCCCAAAACCCGGACGAGAATGTTGGTGGAGACGCCGAGCAGCCAGATCAAGGGCCGTGCGATTCGACCTGTGAAATCCACCAGCGGTGCCAGCGCGAGTGCCACGCTCTCGGCGCGTTGCAGCGCCAACCGTTTCGCGGTGAGCTCGCCGACCACGATCGAGACGTAGGAGATCACGAGGGTGATCAACACCAACGAGATGTGTCGGCGAGCACCGCTGCTCGATGCCCAGTCGCTCCAAATGGGGCGCCAGGTCACCGGACAGCTTGTCGGCGCCAAACGCGGCGGCAAGAAAGCCGGAGAGCGTGACACCGACTTGGGCCACGGAAAGGAAGAGGTTCGGATTCGAGGTCAGCTTGGCGATCAATTGACCGCGCTTACCTCGATGCGCGAGCTGCCTGACCTGGCTCTCCCGGAGTGAGACCAATGCGAGTTCGGCGGCGACAAAAACGCCCTGGATCATCACCAAGAGCAAGATCAGCAGGCTGTTGAGGACGACGCTACTCATGGCTGGATAAGGTCAAAGGTCTGTCACCGTCGGCGTCGTCGTTCACCTCAGCAAGCCTAGTGAACATGCTTCGATCAGGTATGGCCGGTGCCGAGAACCTAGTTGTCAGGCCGCTGGGAACCCAGGGATTGGATGAAGCCCATGGTCAGATGAGAACGCGGATCGAGAACCCCTGCCGTACGCGACCGGCGGCGCGCAGCTTCCCCGATTCGGTCCCGATCTTGATCGACGCGGAGGCCGGTGTCACGCTTCGGGCTGCAGCCAGACGCGATCTTCCCGCGATGGTCGAGCAATGCCGTGATCCCGCGATGATCCGCTGGACCACTGTTCCCACACCCGTCGGATGGCTATCAGCTTCGCGACGCCGAGGAGTTCTTGGCGCTGACTGCCGCTAGGTTGGGCCAGCGGAGAGCGGCTCGGTTGGACGATCGAGGCGCAGCGCGGCTCTGCAACGCGGCTTCTGCGGCAGCATCGACCTGCGCCTGGAAGGCGACGGGATCGCCGAGGTTGGCTTTGGCCTGCATCCTGAGGCGCGCGGCCGCTCGATCATGACTGCCGCCTTGCAGCTGGTCTGCGCGTACGGGTTCGACGTCGCTGGCCTGCAGGTCATCCGCTGGCGAGCTGTGGTCGGCAACTGGGCGTCGCGGCGTGTGGCGGCCAAGGTCGGATTCATCTTTGATGGCACGGTCCGGCGGCTGCTGGTGCATCGTGGCGAATTGCTCGACGGCTGGATCGCCACCCTGACCCGCGACGATCCCCGCGTGCCGCAGCCATGGCTTGATCCTGTCGAGATGCGCGGTCGCGGCGTACGACTGCGAGCCTTTCGTGACTCCGATGTCGGCCGCATTGTCGAAGGCATGCTCGGACGCGCGTACCTCATATTGGCTCGATCTCCATGCCTCAGCCGTACCGGTCGGACAACGCACTGGCCTACCTGGAGGCAACCGCCGAGATGGCCGCGCGCGGGCTGGTCTGGCGTGGTGCATAGCGGATCCGAAGGACGACCGATGCCTCGGGTCGATCAGTCTGGACGGCCTCGGCGGGTACTCCCAACGCGGCGAAATCGGCTACTGGGCGCACCCCGATGCGCGAGGTCGCGGGGTGGTAACGCGAGGCCGTTCGACTGGTGACGGGGCATGCAAAGGAATCCGGACTGGCCACATCGCTGCTGATTCGTTGCGCCTCCAGCAACACAGCGTCGCGACGAGTAGCCGAGCGGGCGGGATATCGGGAAATTGGGATCCAGCCTGCCTCGGAACCTTTGGGGACGGCGCGCTGGCCGATCTGGTGCTGTATTCGAGGCCCATAGCACGCGCCCAAGGGTCGTTATCCACCCGCAACGCCGCCGCAGCACGAGTTGTCGGTGAGTTGTGGGATTATCTGCGGGTGACATTGCGGGTAAGCGTCATTGGCACGAACTATGCGGGTGCGACCCATGCCGCCGGAATGGCGGAGTTAGGCCATCAAGTGATCGGGGTCGACATTGACGTCGATCGGATCAAGACGCTGAGCGCTGGGCAGTCGCACATCTTCGAGGTCGGCCTCGAGCCTCTGCTGGAGCGGCATACCGCCTCTGGACGGCTGCGGTTCACCACCGATTACGCCGAAATTGCGGACTGGGCCGATGTGCACTTTCTGGCGTTGGGCACCCCGTCGGGTCCCGATGGGGCTGCCGATTTGAGTCAATTGCACGCCGCGGTCGACACGCTGGCGCCGCTGCTGACCGAGCCGACGTTGGTCGTCGGCAAGTCGACCGTGCCCGTCGGCACCGCGATGGCGCTCGAGGAGCGACTGCGTCGCTTGTCGCCGGCTGGAGACGGCGTCGAGGTGGCGTGGAATCCGGAGTTCTTGCGCGAGGCGTACGCCGTGGAGGACACCTGCGGCCGGACCGGCTGGTCTTCGGTACCGGCTCCAGGCACGCTCTGAACTCTTGGAGGAGATCTACGCGATCCCGATCACCGACCGTACGCCCGTGGTGCGTTGCGATATCGCCACCAGCGAGTTGATCAAGGTCGCAGCCAACGCGTTCCTCGCGACCAAGATCAGCTTCATCAACGCGATGGCCCAGATGTGCCAGGCCGCTGGCGGCGACGTGATCTTGCTCGCTGACGCCCTTGGCCATGACAAGCGCATTGGCCGGGAGTTCTTGAACGCCGGCAGGATTCGGCAGGGGGCTGCCTGCCCAAAGACATCGCAGCGTTGGCCGTACGCGCCGAGGAGCTTGGCGTAGACGTGCTGAGTGACTTCATTCGCTCGGTCGAGGCGATCAACGCCGGCCAGCGAACGGAGCTTGCGGAGCTGGCAATCGATCAAGCTGGTGGAAGTGTGGCCGGAAAGCGGATCGCGGTGCTCGGGGCCGCGTTCAAGCCCGGGACGGACGACACCCGCAACTCCCCGCGTTGACCGTTGCCGATCAGCTGCACGCCTCTGGTGCCGACGTACGCATCTATGATCCGCAGGCCAGACTGCCTCCGCGCGAGGGCTTCACCCAGGTGGCCAGCGTCGAGCAGGCGCTTGCTCGGCGCCAACGTGGTACTTCATCTGACCGAGTGGCCGGAGTTCCGCCAGCTCGATCCGGAACGCCTCGGCAGCGTTGGTCGCATGCAAGGTGATCATCGACGGTCGCCTCAGGCTCCACGCTCCCACCTGGCGTAACGCGCGGCTGGAAGCTCTCGTTCAGATCGGCCGCGCCACCACCCTCTAACTCCACCCTCCACCTAAAAGCCGACTTGTCAGAAACTCAGCTTGCTATAGCTCGCTGAGTTTCTGACAACTCCGACGGCGAAGGGACGCCGAGGGCGCGAAGGTCCGGCGGCAAGTGGCGGCGGCTTCCAGCCGGATTCGAAGGCGGTGGCGCGCAAGCACCCGGCGGCGATGTGACCACGACGGAACGCTCACGCTTCACTGTCCGCCTGCCAGTTCACGCGACACTCGAGATGGTGGCGCCGTCCACCTCGAGAACAACGATCTCGCCGACTTCGGCAATCGCACTCCGCGTCGAGGCAGCGTCGCCGACCAGATGTAGCATCGCGCCGGATCACCTGATGGTCGGCGGCACGGTCGAATCTGCGACAGAGTGTCGCCTAGGTCCAGCTCGCCGAGGACTTGAGCGCCCTCGGCGATGTCCAGCGAGGGCGAGTCGCGTAACGCCTTGTGCCGGACTCGAGCCGACCGTTCGCATCTCGGCATCGAGCCGGTCAGCCGAGGTCAGCACGCTGCTGCACCACGGCAGCAAGCATCAGACATGCAAAACGAGGAAACGGGCTGCCAGGCTGCGGCGTCGATCGCCGACCGCTCGCAGTTCGGTGCAGCGGCAATCCGAGCCGCGCTGGCATGACGTCTTCAGGCCGCAGCCGCCGGGATTCGTGTACGCGAACCCCGGCGAATCGGCTCACCTTGGCGCCCAGTGGCGACGAGGTGGATCTCTGCGCGCCTCCCGTGAGCGATGGGTGTTTAAAGCCGCGCAGCTCGAGCGCCGTATGGCTGCCTAATGCCACGAGACCCTCCGCGTCGAGTAGCGGCGAGCCAGCAACAGCTGATCCCGCGGCAGCGGAGCGTTCTGAGTACGACCACCTTATAGCCGACGCGCCCAGTGACTGGCGCAGGCCGCCTTAGCCATGGCGCGCTGACATACCGGAGTCAGGTCGAGCGTGCGATAGGAGCTGTCGCCGTCGATGCAGCACGCCCCTGCTGACGATCGTGGCCACCTTTCAGGGCTTGGGGTCTGTCGTTCGGCGCCGAGAAACATGCGCAGCACTCTTGCGATCGCTTGCCGGGTGCCGCTACATGCTGCACCGAGATCCGTGGATAACTGCTGGCTCCGTTCAAGGGCTCCCGGGTTGTCAGAAACTCAGACGGGCTATGGCCGCGTTGAGTTTCTGACAAGTCGCAGGAAGGTGGAAGAGGAGGTTGGGAGCTGAGGAGGAGAGGCGGGGCAGCGAGGTTGGTGTCGGGGTGGCGAGGAATTCCTCGGTGGTCTGCCACGACTGGTTCAGGCCCTACGAGCGCGGCCAGATCCTTGGTCAATGGCACCGGCCTCGACAGGATTTCACGACGACGTCCTCCAGAGCCTCCGCGAACGCAATCACGTCCGGGGTGCTGTCGAGCTTTCCGCGGTGCTTGATACCGCCGGTCCAGGCGTAGATCGAGGCGATCGGGTTCGTCGACGTCGGCTTGCCTTCCTGGTGCTGCCGGTAGTGCCGGGTCACCGTGCCGTGGGCGGCCTCGGCCTCGACCGTCTTGCCGTCGGGCGTCATCAGCACACGACGTCATCAGGCCCAGCGAGCCGAAGCCCTGCGCGACGGTGTCGGACTGCACGTCGCCGTCGTAGTTCTTGCAGGCCCAGACGTAGCCGCCGCTCCCACTTCAGCGCCGCGGCAACCATGTCGTCGATCAGGCGGTGCTCGTACGTCAGCCCGGCGGCCTCGAAATCGGCCTCGTACTCCGTTCTCGAAGATCTCCGCGAAGATGTCTTTGAACGCGCCGTCGTACGCCTTCAAGATCGTGTTCTTGGTCGACAGGTAGACCGGGTAGCCGCGTTCCAACCCGTACGACGAGAGACGCGCGAGCGAAGTCGGCGATCGAGTCGTTGAAGTTGTACATGCCCAACGCCACGCCGCCATCGGCAGGGTAGTTCGCAACCACGTGCTGGATCGGCTCGCCGCCATTCTCCGGAGTGAAGGTGATCGTCAGCTGGCCGGCGCCCGGAACCTTGAAATTGGTCGCCTTGTACTGGTCGCCGTGCGCGTGACGGCCGATGATGATCGGCTTCGTCCAGTTGGGCACCAGCCGCGGAATGTTGGAGATGATGATCGGCTCCCGGAACACCACGCCGCCCAGGATGTTGCGGATAGTGCCGTTGGGCGAGACCCACATCTTCTTGAGGTTGAACTCCTTGACCCGCGCTTCATCGGGAGTGATCGTGGCGCACTTCACGCCGACCCCGTGCTCCTTGATCGCGTTCGCCGCGTCGATCGTCACCTGGTCCTCGGTCGCATCGCGATTGGTGATGCCGAGGTCGTAGTAGTCGAGGTTCACATCGAGGTAAGGGATGGATCAGCCGGTCTTTGATGAACTGCCAGATGATCCGTGTCATCTCATCGCCGTCGAGTCTCGACGACTGTGCCTTCGACCTTGATCTTCGCCATGCCGCCAACCTATCGAACGAGACTGTTCGGATCCTCGCCAGACTCCAGGCCACAGGCGGCCGATACACCAGGTCGACCCGCTCCTGCGGTCGCTGCAACCTTTCGTACTCGTCCTCGCTCGGCATCCAGTCGGTCAGCCAGCGATCCATCCGTCCCTGACCGTCCCGCTCAACGAGCGCGAGCTAGAGCGGACCTCGTACGGCACCTCGACCCAGATCGTGAAGTCCCACGGAACGCCCAGCCGTACGTCCGTCGCCGATACTCCTCCACGACCACCGGCACCCCGGTGGGAACGGTGCTGCCATTCCGGCGCCGACGTTGCGGTCGAAGTCCCAGCGCTGATACCGGCCCGGTCGCCCGGCAGCAGCGGGCCGCACTACCTGCCGGACGAATCGGTCCCGCTCCCAGCCACGAACGTCCGGCCGCGCGAAGTCGTCAATATGCACGATCACCGACCCGGGCAGCGCCGCGGCAATCCGGGCAGCCAGGGTCGTCTTGCCCGGACGCACCCTTGCCATCGACGCCCGATCCAGCTGGTGCCGTGCCGGCCCTCGAGGGCGGCCACAGCGGCGGCAGCCGGGTCGACCGCCAAGCCAGGATCCATCACCAGACCTCACCGTGTCGGGAGTACTCGACCTTGCTAGTGTCGTGTCGCCCAAGTCCCGTTGCGTTTGGCGTCGTCAGAGGTGCGTGGATCGCAAGGCCGACGGGAGGCATACCCGGTCGCATGTCGACCGAGGAGAACGCCGCGAGGCGCGTGCATGGCGGCGCGAAACGTGACGAGACTTGGGCGACGCGACACTATCGTCACCCTACGAAACTCACCTGCCGCGCTTGTTCGAGGAGTTCATGTGAGCGCACCCGTCAAGGTCGCCGTGACCGGCGCCGCCGGTCAGATCGGCTACAGCCTGCTGTTCCGGATCGCCAGTGGTTCGATGCTCGGGCCCCGATCAGCCGTTGGAGCTGCGTCTCCTCGAGATCACACCGGCTCTGAAGGCACTCGAAGGCGTGGTGATGGAGCTCGACGACTGCGCCTTTCCGTTGCTGAGCAAGGTTGACATCGGACGACGATCCCAAGACGATCTTCGATGGGGCCAACCTGGCCTGCCTGGTCGGCGCACGCCCCGCACCAAGGGCATGGAGCGCAGGGACCTGCTGGAAGCCAACGGCGGAATCTTCAAGCCCCAAGGTCAGGCCCTCAACGACCACGCTGCCGACGACATCAAGGTGCTGGTGACCGGCAACCCGGCCAACACCAATGCGCTGATCGCCATGCGCAACGCACCTGACATTCCCGCTGAGCGCTTCAATGCGCTGACCCGCCTGGATCACAACCGCGCCACAGGCGCAGCTGGCCGCGAAGACCGGCGACCAGCGTCAACGACATCACCCACATGACGATTTGGGGCAATCACTCGGCAACCCAGTATCCGGACCTCTTCAACACTTTGATACGGCGGCGCAGAGCGCCGCCGAGTTGATCAACGACCAGCGGTGGCTCGAGTCCGACCTTCCTCCCCACCGTGCAACAGCGTGGCGCCGCGGTCATCGAGGCCCGCGGGCGCCAGTTCGGCGGCGAGTGCAGCCAACGCGACCGTCGGCCACATGCGGGATTGGGTGCTCGGCACGCCTGAAGGCGACTGGGTCTCGATGTCGGTGCCGTCCGACGGGTCGTATCGAGATGCCCGAGGGCCTGATCTGCTCAGTCCCTGCACCGTCTCGTCCGGCGCGTACCAGATCGTGCCTGGCCTGCAGATCAACGACTTCTCGCGCAGCAAGATCGACGCCAGCGTCGCTGAGCTCTGTCGAAGAGCGTGAGGCCGTACGGGCGCTAGGTCTCATCGACTAGCGAGCGGGATTCGCTCCCCGCTGCTGCGTCACACTAGGTAGCCATGACTGAAAGCCACCAGCCGGAACCCGTTCAGCCGCGAGGGATCGAGTTCCTCCGACCGGCTCGGTTCGATAACAACTCAGAGCAAAGGCACGCCGTATCAGCCACTCGATGACGGATCGAGACGGCCGTTACGCCAGTGACTGGCCCTCCCTATCCGGCCGCCAGACGCGTACGCAAACCCTCCAACAGATCCCTACTCGGCAGACCGGCCGGCTCGTACCGGCAGCCCCAGCGGCAACCCGATGTACACCGCTGCCCGGCCCTGGCCTCGACTTCGAGTCAACCCCGCAGTATGGCGACCCGGTCCGAGCGCAGTACGAACAGTCCATACAGCTACGGCAATCCCTACGAGGCCAACCAGCATCGAGCCGAGCTTCGGCGGGGTGAGCCCGTACGGTCCGGCGTCTCCCCGGTACCTCACCCGCAGGCAGCACTGGCGCTCGTACTCGGCATCCTCGGCACGGTCCTGGGACTGAGCTGCATCATTGGTGGGCTCGGTGGGTATCGGCGGGATCGTCGTCGGCCGCCGGGTCAAGAACGAGATCGACGCGGAGCCGGGACGCTACACCGGCCGGCCCAAGCAGTCGCCGGCTTTATCACCGGCATTGTCGGCGTATCGATCAGCGTTCTAGCGACGGTGTTCATCGTCCTCGCTATATCGTCGCCGGCATCGCGAGCTCGAACTAATTGACGAAGACCTCGACGAACCGCCACCCTAGTGTCGCGGAGCCCAAGTCTCTTTGCGGTTCGCGCCGCCCCAGGCGCGCCACCTCGCGGCGTTCGCCTCGGTCGACGCCACGACCCGGTATCCCCTCCCTCGTCGGCGCTTGCGTGTCACGACGCCGCGCGTCGCCTTGCGACGGCAGCGCACGCCTACCTGGGCGAGCGCCAGCCGCAAAGGAACGAGGCTCCACGACACTGAGACCTTCAACACTGGTCGCGTTCCGGGCATGGTCTTCAGCATCGTCTGACTGGTGTTCGTCGGCATCACGATTCCTTTCGTTCTTGGATCCGGGTTGATATAGGTCCTAAGAACCTGGCGGCAGCGAGTTATGGCGCCTGGTAGATCCCACGGACTATTCGTCACTCGCGGCTGGTCGGCTGCGCGACGCGGATCGCATAGGAACAATGTCGCCCATGACCAACCCGTACGAAGAACAACCGCAAGCTCAGCCGAGCCCCAGACTCCCTATCCGCCGTCGGGGCAGCGGTACCCCCTGCTGGGCAGCCTCAGCCATACGGTCAGCAATCGCCGATGCCACTATGGCCAGCCGTACGGAGCGCCTCGCAGGGCTTATCCGCGGGAACGCTGATCTTGGTTTCGGGATCCTCGGCATCTTCGTCACCATCGCCTTCAATCGCCTGGCAGTACCTGGGAAATGCAAGGCGCAGGCAGGGAGATGCACAGGCGTCGCGCATTCGCGCCGGCAATGAGTACGGTGAACGTCGGCGATTGGCGGATGTTAGGCAAAGGCCTTCACCCATCATCGCCGTTGGGCGTTAATCCATGGCTCTTACGATCATCATCGCGATCATCATCGCCGTCGTCGCGCTGCGAGCCAGATCCGGCGGGTAAATCAGCGACCGGCAACAGCACCACAAAGGCGGCGTCAGAGAAATCGCGCGCCACCGTGCAGGAGTGAGCGGAGGCGTTGCTGCTCTGCGAGCGACGACGAAGTAGGCGAGGAGGATTCCCACCTTGATTGCGCGAGAGCAGCCTCAGCGCAACGAGGGACTCAGCGGCCTTCAGGAACGACGATCGCCAGCGCGATGATCGCGTGACTGCGCCGACCACCAGAACAGCGGTGACGTCAGCAGTGCCGTACGCGCGCACCCGAAGCAGTCCCGCGTCCCGGCTTCTGGCAAGGCAATCCGCTCCCACGTGCTCCCGCCGCCGCTGGTGCGCCATCATGGCGGGCAGCTTCGAGGCGCCAGGCGGATCTGGGGCCCAGGTAAAGCGCAGCCGCCAGGCCTGCGAAGCTACTCGATCACCACGACCGGGCCGTAACGGCCGCCGGCGCGAGGATCGTGCAAGCTGCTGCGCTTCCTTCAGACCGCCGCGGCACGAGCCACCAGGTTGTTCCGGCGCGCCCGGACCACGTTGCTCACCAGCAGCATGGCCTGAGTCATCGGCCCGATGCCTCCCGGCATGGGCACGCCACCCAGCTCGCCACATCTCGCACATCCGATCAACATCGCCAACCAGCCCGGCGTCGGTGCGGTAATGCCGACATCGACAGACCGCGCCTGCTTGATCATCTCATGACCAGCCGCAGCCGCCCAGCCGCCGCGACCACAATATCCGCCTGCCTGAAAAGCCGCGGAAGATCAACTGTGCCGGTGCAAAGAGTGACCATCGCGGCTTCGCCTGAGAGTCAGCAGAGTCCAGAGGCCGCCCACCACGGTACCGCGGCCGATCACAAACGTCGGCGCCGTTGAGGCCGACACCGTTACGGGCGCAGCAGCTCGACGATCCCCGTGGCGTACGGCAACGGACCGCAGGAGGCCCAGAACCAGCCTGCCGAGGCCCAGGGATGAGATCGGCCGCCTTGTCGGGATGACCAGGGCGAGCGCGGAGCTGTCGTCAAGGTCTCCCGGCAGCGGCAGCTGACGATGTATCCGGTACAGCAGGGTCTGTTGCTCAGCACTACCGATGCCAGCTCATCCCGGCTGGTCGAAACGGGCCCCCACCTGATCGAGGCGAGCCGACCTCCGCGCAAACTCATGTTGCCCGCGACGTATGAACGCCGCCAGGACGTCACCGACGAGAACAGTGCCAAGGCCCGGCACGATGCCACGCCGGCGAGCACTGACACGCCCCTCAGCCTGTCTTGATGGCCGCAGCCAACGCCTTGCCATCCAGAATCTGCGCCGCCATATGCAACCCTCGATCAGAGTTCAGTGGTAGAAGTGTCGCGCGCCGGCGAAACACACTCGCTCCGGCACTTCGGCCGCATGACGTCGTCGCACGGACCAGCCGCCCGGCTGAACGATGCGATGACAGCCCCGAGCGACCCGGGTCCGTCCGCAAAGGGAAAGAAGGCGTCGGAGGCCGCGACAACCGCAAAGCACGCTCCCCGCCGCTGCACAGCCAGCCGGCACGAGTCGACCCGATGCACTGCCCCATCCCCGCCTCGACGAACGCCCCGTCCCGCAAGACACCATTCTTACGGAGCGGGCGGCCCTCCAGGCGAACTCGAGATCAGCCAGGGCATCAGCCGAGGCATTGACCTGCTACCAGCTTCCAGTTCACGGCGAAGTCACGATCAGCATCACGCGCCGGCTGGCGAACAGCCCACCATCGATGCGGCGGTTTCCGACGCCGCCGCGGGCAGGCGGCTCGACCAGCAGACTGCAGACTTTCTCGTGGCAGCAAACTCCGCGACCGCCGGAGTAGCGGGCGCAATGATCACCTGGTGAAGATCTCCGAGACCCGGCGCGCCATTCCCACACTGACTGAGCGGTTTGCCGCGATCACGCCCCGTACGCCGATTGATCGCAGGCGTGAGCCGCCGTGGCCTCGCGACGTCCGACCCGATGGCGATGCCACAGGGATTGGCATGTTTGATCGCCACGGCGGGTTCATCGAAATCACCCGGA
>ERZ1370068.7978-contig-6864_pt1 | contig 39650 bp, 68 predicted proteins | sample MGYA00561227_ERZ1370068 | MGnify/ENA primary metagenome ERZ1370068 (study PRJEB38410, sample SAMEA6850437) | metagenome | study: Metagenomic assessment of the ecological functions of the soil: analysis of the soil microbiota associated with the... | reverse complement strand
TACGCGGCTGCCAACCCTTCGTCAAAGGTAACGAGCCGGCAAAGGTGTTCGCCATCGCGGGTCCGGCGATGATCGCGAACCTGACGACGCCGCTTGATCGGCATCGTCTCTGACCACCGCGATCGGGCGGCTTGGTGATGCCACGCTGCTCGGCGGCGTGGCGATGGGCGTCGGTGCTGTTCGACTGCATGTTCTGGCTGTTCGCCTTCTGCCTGCGCATGAGCACGGTCGCCTTCACCGCGCAGTCGCTCGGCGCCAGCGAAGACAACGGAATTGCGCGCGATCCTGGTGCGCGGCTTTATCGTCGCGGCCGTCATCGGGCGCCGCGCTGATCGCGCTGCAGCTACCGCTCGCGGCCGTCCTGCTCGGCGCTGATGGGCGGCAGCGCGGGCGTGACGGGCGCCGCAAAACCTATCTTCCTCGATCCGGATCTGGTCGGCGCCGCTGGTGCTCGCCAATTACGTCGTGCTCGGCTGGCTGATCGGCACAGGCCCGCGCCGAGCTGGCGCTGGCGACGCAGATCGCGATCAACCTCGTCAACGCCGGCGGCGACGGCGCTCGCTGGTGCTGGTGTTTGACGCCGGCATTGCCGGGGCCGCCATCGCCGCGGTGATCGCGGAAGCGACCGGCCTCGTGCTCGGCATCCTGATCGCGCATCGCCTGACGCGGCGGCAGGCTCGACATCGCCAGCGGCACGCTGTTTGCGCGCGCAAAGCTGATGCGCATGCTCAGCGTCAACCGCGACATCATGATCCGCACCGCGGCGCTGATCACGGTGTGGCTGTTCTTCGCCGCGCAAGGCGCACGCGCCGGCGACGTGCGCGCTTGCCGCCAACTCCGTGCTCAACAATTTTCTGCTGGTCAGCGCCTTCTTCCTCGACGGCCTCGCCAACGCCGCCGAGCAGCTGTGCGGCACGCGCCTACGGCGCGCGCGACCGTGACGCCTTCGCCGGCGCAGTGCGGCTTGTCGTGGTCTGGGGTTTTGGCTTCGCGCTTGTCGTCACGGTCGTGTTCGCGCTGTTTGGACCGGCGCTGATCGACATCATGACCGCAGCCCCGAGGTCGCGGCGATCGCGCGCGACTTTCTGCTGTTCGTCACCATGTCGCCGATGCTGGCGGTGTTCGCCTTCGCCTATGACGGCGTCTATATCGGCGCGACCTGGGCGCGCGACATGCGCAACCTGATGGTGGCCTCGCTCTGATCTTCCTCGCCGCGTGGTTTTCGCTGCGGTCGTTCGGCAATGCCGGCCTGTGGGCGCGCTGCTCGTGCACTACGCCGCCCGCGGCGGGCTGGAGGCGCTGCGCTATCCGGCGCTGTTCGGAAGTCGTTCAAGAGCTGAAACGGTCGAGAAGGGCATTGAGAGGCGCTGGCGCACGCTCGACTACTGCACCGGCCAGTCCTCGGCGGTGATCGTCGCGGCATCGGCGCCGACGATTTCCGACAGCGATCGCGCCCGGTGCGCAGCAGGGTCGAGGCGAGATCGTTCTTGATGTCGCTCGATCAGGCCAAGCCCCTTGTAGACCAGCGACGAATAAGAGCTGGATCAGGCTGGCGCCGGCGCGGATCTTTGTCAGCGCGGCGCCGCCGCTGTCGATGCCGCCGACGCCGACCAGCGGAAACGCGCCCTCGGCGCGCGACATAGGTCTCCGCCACCATCCGCGTCGACAACCGAAACAGCGGCCGGCCCGACAGGCCGCCCTGCTCTTTCGTCGCGGTTCTGCTCGCGCAGGGTCGAGGGCCGCGCCAGCGTGGTGTTGGCGACGATCATGCCGTCGACCCGGCGCGAGCGCGCGATGTGCACGACGTCGTCGAGCTCGGCGAGGCTCAGATCCGGCGCGATCTTCAGCAGCACCGGCGAGATCGCCGGCGTTCTTGCGCACCCGCTCGCGCGCATCGATCACCCGCGCCAGCAGATCGTCGAGCGCCGGCCGACTGCTGCAGGTTGCGCAGGCCCGGCGTGTTCGGCGAGGAGACGTTGACGGTGAAGTAGCTCGCGACCGGCGCGAACGGTCTCGATCAACTTGACGTAGTCGGCGGTGCGGTCGGCGGAATCCTTGTTGGCCCCGACATTGACGCCGACGATGCCGCCATGATGCGCGCGCGGCGCGAGCCGCCGCAGCACGACTTCGGCGCCGTCATTGTTGAAGCCCAGTGCGGTTGATGACGGCCTCGTCGCGCTCCAGGCGGAACAGCCGCGGCCGCGGATTGCCGATCTGCGGGCAGCGGCGTCACCGTGCCGATCTCGACAAAGCCGAAGCCGAGCCGCAGCAGCGCGTCGGGCGCCTCCGCGCTCTTGTCGAAGCCCGCGGCCATGCCGATCGGATTGGGAAAATTCAGCCCGAACGCGCGCACGGCGAGCTTTGGATCGTCCGGCCGCGGCCGGATCGGCGGCAGCAGCCGCAAGCCATGGATCGCCATGCGATGGGCGTCTTCCGGATCGAACCAGCGCAACGAGCGGCAGCGAGAAGGCGTCGAAAGCCCGGATCACGATTTTAGCTCCGGGAGCTCGTGACCGCCGTCGGACCGCGCGCGCAGCTCGAGCATCGTCGGTGACCGCGCCGAGGTCGAGCTCGCCATAGAGATGCGGGAAACAGCTCGTCGTTGCGCGACTTCTCCCAGCGCAGGACTTCCCCAGCGCGTCGGCGTCGACCGCGATCAGGAACAGGCCGGTCTGGCCGAAATAATGCTTTCGGACGGTCTCGGCGAGCTGGGACGCGGTGGAGAAGTGGATATAGCCGTCGCGCGCGTCATCCGCACTGCCCCGGTACACGCCGGCTCGTTCGGCCCTCGCGCCAGGCCGAGGCAGGGCTGATTTTATAGATCGCGCACGGCTTCCGGCGTCCCCTGCTTGTCGTTGAGTCTTTTGGGGTTTTCCCGGAATCGCCGGGTCAGCGAGCGACCGTATCGGCGCCCGTGGCGCAACTCAAGCGCCGCCGTGCCGCGCCCTGGGGAGATTTGCCGAAAGCGGCCGGTTGCGGCAATAATTCCTAAACTGGCGAAACCGGATTTTCGATGGTCAAACCGTCCAGGACATCGCGCCCATTGACCCACGGCCAGGTCTGGGGCGCGCTCGACCGGCTGGCCGAGCGCGCTGGCATGTCGGCTTCAGGCTCGCCCGCCGCGCCGGGCTCGACCCAACCACCTTCAACAAGTCCAAGCGCATCACCGCCGACGGCCGCGAGCGCTGGCCTTCCACCGAGTCGGTCGCCAAGGCGCTGGCCGCCGCCAATGCCTCGGTCGACAGTTTCGTGCAGCTGCTCGGCGACGCCGCCGCGCGCCCGGCGCAATCGGTGCCGCTGCTCGGCCTCGCCCAGGCCGGCTCGAGCGGCCATTTCGACGAGAACGGCTTTCCGACCGGCAAGGGCTGGGACGAAATGGCGTTGCCCTCGCCCCCTGACGCACATGCTTATGCGCTGGAGATATCGGGCGATCTCGATGCGGCCGGCCTATCGCGACGGTGACGTCGTCGTGGTGTCGCCGGGCACGCGCGATCCGCCGCGGCGACCGCGTGGTGGTGAAGACCACCAGCGGCGAGGTGACGGTGAAGGAATTGAGGCGCCGCACCGCGAAAACCCTCGGAGCTGCAGTCACTCAACGCATCACATCCGGACCGCGCGCTGGCGGCCGAGGACGTCGCGTGGATCGCGCGGATCGTGTGGCGAGCCGGGGTGATCCACCGTTGTACAACTGATGCTGGCGCGCAGCGCCGTCGAACCATTGCTGACCAGTGCTGACCCAAGCTTGGTTGGGGCGCATCAGCGGGAGGCCCTGCCAGGCAAGTCCGGAGAATGGAAGATGGCGCGCATTGTTGTCCTCGGCGGTGGGATTTGCCGGTCCGTGGCCGCCATAGGCGCTGGGCGCAAACTCGACGAGATCGGTCAGGCGGCCGAGGTCGAAATTCTCGTTATCGATCGCAATCCTCGTCACAACATCCGCGTTCGCAACTACGAGGTCGACCTGAGCGAGGTAGCTATCCCGCTTGCCGGGCTGCTGATCCTGTCGGCGTTGGCCATATGGTCGCCGAGGTGCAAGGGATCGACCCTGTCAGACAAGGAGTGACCATTGCGACGAGCGACGGTCCTGAAGGCCTTGGCCTAACGACCGGCTGGTAATGGCACTTCGGCAGTGAACTGCTGCGCCCCGCGATCCTGGGGCTGGCGGCGAACGGATTTGGCCTGGACAGCTATGCGGCGGCGATACGGCTCGACGCGCACCTCGCCGCACTTGGCGAGCAGGACACGTCGGAGGGCCGCTCGACGTGCGGTGGTGGTCGGCGCCGGCTTCACCGGGATTGAAGTGGCGGCCGAGATGCCGCGCAGCAAGATCGACGCCGGCGTGGGCGCGCGGCGCATCATTCTCGTGGACCCAAACCGTGGTCGGTACACGATCGGAGACAACGCCCGCCCGATCATCACTGCGCGGCCTCTCGTCGCTGGGTGTCAAAACGCGTCTGAACGTAACGGTCGCACTGCCGTCGACGCAGTGCGGAATACATCGCGCTCAGCTCCGGGAGGAGCGCGTTCCAACCCAGACGATCGTATGGTGTGCGGGTATGCGCGCCAGTCCGCATTGCCGAGACGCTTCCTGCATCGAACGCGACCGCCACGGTCGTATCATCACGGCGGATCAGCATGCGGGCAGCCGGTGTGACCGACGTGTCCTTTGCCGCCGGCGACGTGGCGCGCAGTCTGGCCGCTGGCGTCCACGCCTCGGCGATGTCCTGTCAGTTCGTGCGCGACCCATGGGTCGCTTCGCAGGCCACAACGTCGTGGCTGATCTGTTCGGCAGCCGATGTTGCCGCTTGATATCGACTGGTATGTAACCGTGCTCGATCTCGGCACCTGGGGAGCTCTTTACACCGTGGGATGGGATCGCACAGGTACGCACGACCGGGGCCGCCGCCAAGGTCACCAAACAGACAATCAATCACGTGCGGATCTATCCGCCGCGGGATGGCAGTCGCGCAGACCTTTCTCGCCGCGGCGGCACCAACGGTGCAAGCGCCGCCGGCCTTACGTCCGTAGGTACCACGTCGCGCTAACCCGGCTCTTCGGTCCAGCATCCGCTTCAACGCATCGTAACGGCGCTGCGCCGTCGGACCTCTTGCAGAGATGCTCGCCGCCGATATCGCGCATGGCTGACCCGACTGAGGAAGCTCGTCCACATCGCGGCTGAAGAATGAACCATTGCAACAGCTCGAGTGTTGGAGAAAGACGCAGGCTTCACAGGTGGCGTGCCTGGAGCGTGTTCTGGCTGATCAGCCTTCCAGGCCGTCAGTTGGTTCGAGCCGGGCGGAGCAGCACCGCCATCTTCCGCTGAGAGTCCGCCAGACACGCAGCCGAGGCGAGAGAGTGCCGACGATCTGAATGGAAAAGATCGTCAGCAGGGTGCCGCCAATCGGGCTCCCAACGCCGGACGGCAGACTGAAGCAATATCGCCTGACACTCAGCCTGCCACTGGCCTCGCAGAATTCGGCAGCGAATGCCTCCAGCGGGACCAGCCCGGACAACGCGAAGGCGCACGACGCGGCTTCGGCAAAGAGCTCGTGGCTTGTGAGCGAAAACGACTTCCTCGATTGACTACAGTCCAATCGTCGATGCAGAAATCCGCCCGATCGTAGGAACCCGGGACGGTCCGGAGACGCTGGTTGTCCGCTGTCGCGCCCGACGGATTGAAGTCGTGATCCGAAGAAATCAAGCGTGGTCCGGTTCGGCCGGCCAAGGCCTGACGTCGAGTATCAGGTAGGCGGGTGGCTCACCGTGCGAGAACCGTGGATCCTCTCTGCCGACCGGAAGGCTGCGAAGAAGGGGAACCCGGTGCGAGTTCCTGCGATCGATGCCTGATGGTGCCACTTTGAAGATGGCGATCCGCAGCCAACCCAACGCACAATACACGAGGTTTGAGCTTGTTGGGTTGTCCGCCATTCGGTCGAGCATCGAGAAAGCGTGCGGCCAGCCACTCGACGAATCGAGAGCTTCGTCAAGGAAACCGTAACGTCCGATTGCGAACCTTCAGGGGCGAATGTAGGCCCAGCCTCTTCTCTTGCATTTCCATCAGATGCACGACACCGGACGGAACGAGCACCGCATCGGGCAGGATACTGACGGGATGTCCTTCCTTCTTCTCCATGCCTTCCTTGGTGTTGTTGCACGCGGAAAAATTGAACCGTGCTCGGAAATGCGAGCGTCCTTCATTTGCCTTATTCTGTCCTGAACGGGCGATGTATCGGCCCTGAGCATGTGAAGACCTCGGACCATAGGTAACCATACATCAACGGCAACATTCTGTCCCTTGGATCGGTAGTATTCGACCACGTTGGTCGCATTGTTGAGCGCAAGATTCATCACAGCCGGGTCGTTTTGATCTGACATGGATCAACAGGCGGTGCACCTTTCCGGATGCTGCCTTTCTTTCGAGGCTGCATTCTTCGGGCTTTCGGGGCTGCATTCTTCGGGCCCGCAGCCATTGCGCTCAAGGTGAGGGTCTGGGCGGCGGCCACAACCAACAATCGGAAAAGCAAATTGCGCATTGGAGTTCTCCGGCAATTCGTGCTGAGGCAGTACAATCAAACTTGATTACCCCGATACGCTATCTCGAAAAATCGGAGTCCGTTGAAGCTGGATCTAGTCTTCACGTCGGCAGAGGGACAACAAGATGAGCATTGTTGACCGATTGGGGGACGGCGCGAGGCGCTTTGCCCGTCCTGTGCGGTGATGGCGCGGAGAGACTACGTCGCGTAGTCCGGCTCTTTTCGGTCCAGCATCCGCTTCAGCGCATCGAAATGGCGCTGCGCCGGCGTCGGGCCCTTGTAGAGATGCTCGCCGCCGATATCGCGCATGGTCTTTTTCGACCACCGGCTGAGGGAGCTTCTTCAGCGGCTGGCCGGTCCACATCGGCGTAGATCTGCACCTGCGCGGCGCGCTCGATGTAATAGAGCCGGTCATAGGCTTGCGGCGACGGTCTCGCCGACGGTGGAGATGCCGTGATTGGCCATGAACAGCACCGTCTTGTCGCCGATCACGCGTGCGAGCCGCGCGCCTTCGGCCGGATCCAGCGCGGGACCGGTATATTCATCGTCATAGGCGATCTCGCCGGCCATGCCGACCTCGGTCTGGCCGATCTCCTTGATGCGCGGATCTTCCAGCCGCGTCAGCGCGCTGGCAAACGGCATGTGGGTGTGGAACACGCGCCTCGGCCTGCGGCAGCGCCTTGTGGATCGGCGCGTGGATGCAATAGCAGGAGCGCTCGACCTCGCCCTCGCCGCGCTTGATCTCGGCATCGTCGATGCCGACTTCCATGAAGCAGGAGGCGGTGACCTCCGACCAATGCAGTGCCGAACGGGATCTGGTAATAGCGGTCGCTGCGTGCCCGGCACCACGAAGGTGAGATGGTTGAAGATGCCCTCGCTGAACCCCTGCATGAAGGCGAGCCGGTGCGCGGCGGCGAGATCGACCCGCGCCTGCCATTCCGCGGCGCTGGTGTCGTTGAGCGTGTCCGGCGAAACCCTGAACTGCATGCGATCCTCCCTGCGAACGCTCTGTGTCTGCGCTTGTCGTGCGATGGAGTATAGCTCATTTTACCGTCGCTTCGTTTGAATTTGCGGTGGGACAGCCATCCCGATTTCGTGCGGTCCGCCCATCTGGCCGTATTGGCGGCAGATGGCAGGAGCTTTTTCAATGGCGCGTCGAAACCGCACGCGATTACCGTGGCTCCATGACAGAAACTTCCGGATCGCAAAACCATCGCCGTCGATCGGCCTCGGCAGCATCGGCGGCATCATCACAGGCCTGTTGCGCGCGGCCGACCGGCACGATGTCACGGCCTGCGTGCGGCGGCCGATCAATCACCTCACGGTCGAACGGGCGGAAGGCGCGATCGAGGTGCCGCTGCGCGCCCTCACCGATCGCGGACCAGGCGAGCCCGGTGGACTGGGTGCTGTTGTGCACCAAGGCGCATGACACGCCGTCGAGCGCGCCATGGTTGAAGCGGCTGTGCGCGCCGCAGACCCGCGTCGCCGTCCTGCAGAACGGCATCGGGCACAAGGAGACGGCTGGCGCCCTGGTCGGTGACGCCAACCGTGGTGCCGACCATCGTCTATTACAATGGCGAGCGGCTGGCGCCGGATCGCGTCCGCTTCCGCCGTGCCGGCGACCATGAATTCGCCGTCGGCGACGACGCGGATGCGCGAACGTTCGAGGCGGCTGCTCGAGGGAACGGCGATGCGCGTGATGCGCAATGCCGATTTCACCACCCGCGCGTGGCGGAAACTCCTGATCAACGCGGTCGCCAATCCGATCACCGCGCTGACGCTTGCAGCGGCAGGCCGTGTTCCGGCGCGAGGACGTCACGGCGCTCTGCCTTGCCATCCTCGAAGAGGCCGCGGCCGTCGGCGAAGGCCGACGGCGCGCAACTGCACCCGACGAAGCCGCGCAAATCATGCTGGCGACGCTTCTGACCTACCCACAAGATGCCGGCACCTCGATGTATTTCGATCGCCTCGCAGGCCGCCCGTTCGAGGCCGATGCGCTGACCGGCGCCATCGTCGATGCCGGCGCGCGTCACGGCGTGGCGACACCATTCAACAGCCTCTGCTGTTGACGCTGCTACGCGCGACCAGCGATGGCTTGGCGGCGGAGCAACGGAAGAGGAGCGAAAATCCGGCATGACTGAGCAATCAGAACCAAGATTACCCGCATTCGATCCGGCCGAGCTGCGCGAGAGCAATCTCACCAGCTACCCGGCGAAGTACCGCGCCGCCAACCAGACCCGCTACTACCGCCGGCTCGGCGATCATGCGGGACTGAAGAATTTCGGCGTCAATTTGATCCGCATCATCCCGGGCGGGCAGTCCTGCGTTCCGGCACGCCCATTCGCGCCAGGACGAATTCGTCTATGTGCTCGAGGGCGAGGTCGTGCTGGAGACCAATGACGGCGCGCAGGTGCTGCAGACCAGGGATGTGCGCCGGCTTTCCCGCCGGCACGGGTGACGCGCACCGGTTCGTCAACCGGACGGAGCGCGACGTGACGCTGCTGGTGATCGGTGACCGGACGGCAGGCGATGAGGTCAGCTATCCAGATTTTGACTTGCATGCGGCGCTTGGGCCGGATGGCGCCTACAGGTTCACGACCAAAGCGGAGAGCCGCTCTAAACTCTCCGTCGTCCCGGCGAATGCCGGACCCATAACCCCAGGGGAGGTTTGGGGCGACGGTGTTCGCCACCGAGCGCCCTCGATAGGTCACGCGGTCCTGGTCCCGGCGTTCGCCCGCGACGACGCGACAATTACGCCGACCTCGCCAGCGCGCCGTCGATCATCGCGACCGCATTCTGCACGCCATACACCGCGACGAACGAGCCGAAGCGCGGGCCCTTCTCCTGGCCGAGCAGCACCTGGTAGAGCATGTTGAACCAGTCGAGCGAGACGCCGGGGCGGCCGTCCTTGCCCTTCTTGACCGGATCCAGGAACGGCTCGCGGCGGCCGATCTCGTAGACCACGTTCTGGATGTCTTCCGCGGTCGCAGCCGGTCGGCAGTGTTCGACAGCGCGTCGCGCAGGTCCTGCAACGCCGCGCGCTCGCTCTCGGTCGGCTCGCGGAATTTCTTGGTCGGCGCGACGAAGTCGCGATAGTAGTTGATGGCGTAGCCGACCATCGCGTCGAGCTTTGGATGCGTCTGCGGCGTCACGCCCGGGCGATAGCGGCCGATGAAGCCCCACAGCGTCTCGGCGTTCTCCGCGTTCGACGACGACACCAGCGTCAGCAGCAGCTGGAAGGTGACGGGCATGTCGACCTTGGGCGGCTTGCCGGAATGGATGTGCCAGACCGGATTGGCGAGCCGCTGCTTGCGCGTCCTGCCGCGGATAGCCATCGAGAAACTGCTGGTAGTCGTCGACGTTGCGCGGGATGACGTCGAAATACAGCCGCTTCGCCGCCTTCGGCTCGCGGTACATGAACAGCGACAGCGATTCCGGCGACGCGTAGCGCAGCCATTCGTCGATGGTGAGCCCGTTGCCCTTCGACTTCGAAATCTTCTGGCCCTTCTCGTCGAGGAAGAGCTCGTAGTTGAAGCCTTCCGGCGGCGTGCCGCCGAGCGCGCGGCAGATCTCGCCCGACAGCTTGACCGAGTCGATCAGGTCCTTGCCGGCCATTTCGTAGTCGACGCCGAGCGCGAACCAGCGCATCGCCCAGTCCGGCTTCCACTGCAGCTTGCAGTGCCCGCCGGTGACCGGGCGTCGTGACGCGCTCCTTGGTCTCCGGGATCGTCATAGGAGATCGTGCCGGCCTTGGCGTCGTGCGCGACGATCGGCACGTGCAGCACGATGCCGGTGCGCGGACAGATCGGCAGGAACGGCGAATAGGTCGCCGCGCGCTCCTCGCGCAGCGACGGCAGCATGATCGTCCATCACCGCGTCGAAGCCGCTCCAGCATCCGCAGCAGCGCGGCGTCGAAGCTGGCCCGACGTGTAGTAGTCGGTCGAGCGACGCGAACTCGTAGTCGAAGCCGAAGGTGTCGAGGAAGGCGCGCAGCCGCGCATTGTTGTGCGCGCCGAACGACGGATATGCGTGCCGAACGGGTCCGGGCACCTGCGTCAGCGGCTTGCCGAGATGCGCCGCCAGCATCTCCTTGTTCGGCACGTTGTCCGGCACCTTGCGCAGGCCGTCCATGTCGTCGGAGAAGCGCGATCAGCCGGGTCTTGATCCTTGTCGTCGGTCAGCACGCGGAAGGCGTGGCGCACCATGGTGGTGCGCGCGACCTCGCCGAACGGTGCCGATATGCGGCAGGCCGGACGGGCCGTAGCCGGTCTCGAACAGCACCTCGTCCTTCGGGTTCTTCTTCAGCCGCGCGACGATCTTGCTTCGCCTCGCTCGAACGGCCAGGCGTTGGATTGTTCGGCGAGCGCGCGCAGGTCGCTCGGGCTGGCGGCAAGGTCAATTGTGGACATAAAGGGTCTCCAAGGCCGCGGAAACTAGCGCTTTCGCGGCAAAATGCAAAATGACGGGTCGAGGACCGTCATTGCGGGGCGCGAAGCGAACGCAGCAATCTCGATTGCCCGATGTACAGAGATGCGATTGCTTCGCTGCGCTCGCATGCCCGGAATCGACGCGTCGTCACTAAAACGGGCTGACGGAAAAATAGCGCAGCCACAGATCGGTGTACTTGCCTTTTTCCCAGAGCCGGAACAGCGCCCAGTTCAACGCTTGCCGGAGCAGGTCGTTGCCCTTGCGCACGGCGATCCTGATGCCTTCGCCGAAGTAGCGGCTCTCGACGAAGGGGCCGCCGGAGAACGCGCAGCATTCAGCCGGAGTCGGTGCCATTGATCCAGAACGCCAGCGCGATCGCGTCGCCGAAGATGAAATCGACCTCGCCGCGGCGGAGCGCCAGCGCGCAACGCGTCGTCATTGGCGAAAGAGCGGATCTCGGCGTCGGTGAACATCGCCTTCAGATAGGCCTCATGCGAGGTGCCGGCGATGACGCCGATCTTCTTGCCCTCGAGATATTCGGGCCGCACCTCCGGCATCACGGCATCGCGCCGCGACACGAAGCGCGCCGGCGCGCGGTAATAGGGATCGGAGAAATCGACTTTGCGCGCATCTCCGGCGTCACCGCCAGCGAGGCGATGATGGCATCGCCGCGGTTGGTCGAGAGCGCATCGACCAGCGTCTCGAAGCGGCGCATCTGGATGGTGCAGGTGACCTTGATCTCCTCGCAGATCGCGCGCGCCAGATCGACATTGAAGCCGGCCGGATTGCCGTCGGCGCCGGTGAAGTTGAATGGCGGATAATCGGTCTCGGTCAGGAAGCGGATCACGGTCGAGCCGCGACAAATCGGGCCGATCCGGCCGTCGCCGCGGGTCCCAGAAGCCGGGCACGGCCTGCGGGCGGCCTCCACGGCGGGCCGCGGCGGGGTTTGCGCCTGCGCCGGGCTTTCGCCGCAATCACCAGCGCAGCCGCGAGCGCCCATCCGGCCAGCGCCGCTCGGATGAATGCTCGGATGCGCAACAATGGGGCAGGCTCAGGTGGCATTTGCCGGCAATTTCTAATGATCGGACGGCCTTATAGACCATCCCGCGCGTGATGCGAGGGGCGGTCCGCTCAATTCAGCGAGGTAATCTTTATGAGAGATAGTTTTTCAGATCCGCCGCCGCCTCTTCCGGCGTCCGTTTCAGGTTGAACGGCGACACGAACTTGCCGTCACGGTCCATCAGATAGACCAGCGCGGTGTGGTCCATGGTGTAGTCGCCGTCTTTCAGCGGGACCTTCTTGGCATAGACGCCGGTAGGCCGAAATCACCTTGGCCACCGCCTCGGGATCGCCGGTCAACCCCTTCAGATGCGGATCGAAGCTCGAGAGATAGTCCTTCATCGCCGCTTGCGTGTCGCGCTCCGGATCGACCGAGACGAAATAGGCGTTGATCCGCTCGGCATCCTTGCCCATCGCCTTCAGCACCTCGGAAATCTCGAACAGCGAGGTCGGGCAGACATCGGGGCAATGGGTGAAGCCGAAGAAGATCAGCGTCGGCTTGCCCTTGAGACTCTGTCGGTGACGGTCTGGCCGGTCTGGTCGGTCAGTTGAAACGGACCGCCGATCGCGGCCGGCGCGGTCACGCTGCGCAGGCCGCCCATGCCCCAGGAACATCAGGAGCAGCCCGACCAGGAGGCTGCCGGCAAAGGCGGCCACGATCACGAGCGGGCGGGTGGTCCGGTCCATGGTAATTCCCTTGCGCCGTATCAGAAGCAGGCCGAGACGCCGGCCGCGATCATCTCGAAGAATACAGCGGTCCCGTAGTGGAACCAGAGCCCGACGGCGCCGAGCAGGGCCAGCACGCCGAGGCCGGCGACGCCCCAGGCGATTGCCGCAGCGCCAGCTCTGCCCTGGCGCCGGGCCGGGACCAACATCGCTTGCGGGCGGAAACGGGCTGAACCATGGGGTTCAGATAAGGCCAGTTCCCTGGCGGGCAAGCGGAATGCCGGCACCGCCGATCCCGTCATACGGAGAAAAGCCATACGGAGAAAGGCCATACGGAGAAAGGCTCGGAGCCTTCAGCGCGAGCCGGGGCGGTCTCGCCGATGCCTGGGCGTCGAGATAGCAGGGCTTGTACAGCGCCTGCAGTTGCTTGCCGCGCAGGAACAGCATCCGCGGGGTCAGGCCGCCGCGCGCGGCGATCCAGCGCCGGATCGCCGACGGGTACATCGAGTACAGCATCTGGGTGGCTTCGGATTGGTCACGGCGCGGCCGTTCGCGCCATAATCCCAGGCCGCATGGAAGCCGAGATTGGCATGCGAGGTGACGCAGATCCGGTCATGCGGAACCGCGCCGAGGACGATGGTGCAGGCCGAGGCGCAGAGGCCGTCGATGATGACCGTCTCGCCGGAAGTGCGCAGGCCCTGGTATTTGTCGACGTAGGTTCCGATCCGCCCGCCACGATCATCGGCAATCCGCACCACCGCGTGGGAAGCCCCCACCCCCGCCAGCAGGAGAACCGCCGCGAGCAACCCCGTCATCAACCTCATCGCCCGCCCCAGTCGAGAACCGAATCTGATCGTCTTAGTGATGCAAGACTTTCGCCAGCGTGTTGTGGGATCGGATTTTTGTCCAGACGGCCGGAGCCGATCAAAACAAATTCAAATTGAGTGTTGCGCCGCGCTGCACTTTGTGCGCGAAAGGTCCCAAACTGGAACAGGCGATGATGCGGTTCGATGCGCGGCGGTCACAGGCAAGCGGCATTTGCGTTGACCGCAGCGCGCAGGTGCACTGTTGATCTGCGGGACCTGGGGAGGAAGCGGGCACGGCTGGGGAAGCAGACGCCATCGTGGTCGGCGCGGGGCTGGCGAATGCGGGCCGGGCCGCGGCAAAAGCGCGTGGATAATCGTGATTTAGCTGGCGCGCGTTGTTGGTTTGACAATCGCCGCTGGGGAGCGCATGCAGTGCGCCGGCGCGGCGCGCGGCGACAGTCTCACGATCGATCGGCGTGGCGCGGACGTTCATCCGCGCAGCTGCCGGAGACAGAGCCGGCGCTGCTCGTCATCGTCCTGCACGGCAATACCCAGACCGGCGTCGACATGGTGAGGCGCACCTCGTGGCCGCTGGTCGCCAAGCGCGATCATTTCGCGGTGCTCTATCCCGAGGGGCTCGATCAGGCCTGGCCGATCTGCGCGCTGGCGAGGAGCGCGCCAGGCCGCGCCGCGTCCCGCCGAAGGGGACCGACGATGTCGCCTTCATCGCAAAACTGGTCGAGAAATTTGTCGCTGATGGCGTGGCCGATCCGGAAGCGGGTCTATATCACCGGCCTCTCCAATGGCGGCGCGATGACGATGACGCTGGTCTGCGCCCGCGCCGATCTGTCTCGCGGCCGCCGCCAGCGTGATCATGAATCTCACCGAAGAGCGTCCGCGCAGGCCTGCCACCCGTCGCGTCCCATTCCGATGCTGCTGATGAACGGCACCGCCGATCCGCTGATCCCCTATGACGGTGGGCGCGGCACCAGCGCGCTTCGCGGCGCAGGGCTTCTGGTCGACCGGGAAAACGCGCGAATTCTGGCGCCGCGTCAACGGCTGCGACCTCAGCGACGCTTCCACCACCGACCTCGGCGACCGCAATCCGGAGGATCAGTCCACGGTAACGCAGATCACGTCCCGCTGCCCGCAAGCGCGCGACGTCGTGCTCTACCGCGTCAATGGCGGCGGCCATCGCATGCCCGGGCATTTTCCTGACGCGCATTTCCCGCGCGTCGCGGCGGCGATCCTCGGGCCGCAGAACGGCGACATCGACGGCGCCGACACGATTCTGGCGTTTTTCCAGAAATTTCCCTGATCTGGACGGGAACCTCGATGGCGTTGCCGCATCCAACGTACAGATAGATCGAGCGAGGCCACCATGCGCCAGACAGGACTGCACATCTCGCCCCCGACCGGCGACGCCGAACTGGTCCGCCGCGGCGCTGGCCCGCGAGGAGGCGGCGGTTCGCGCGATCATGCAGTCGAACAACCGCAGGCTTTTACCGGCTGGCCCGCGGCATCCTGCGCAACAACAGCGAAGCCGAGGACGTCGTGCAGGAAACCTACGTCCGCGCCTTCACGCATCTGGAACAGTTCCGCGGCGATTCCAGCCTCTCGACCTGGCTTGCGCGGATCGCGATGAACGAAGCGCTGGGCCGGCTGCGGCGCCAGCGGCCGGGCGTCGAAGTGGACGTCGCTGGCCAGCGGCGAACGCTCGAGGCCGCAGATCATCCAGTTTCCCCTCTCGTCCGCAGACGATCCGGAAAAATCCATGGCCCAACGTCAAATCCAGCATGGTGGTCGAACACGCGGTCGACGAACTGCCCGAGGCGTTTCGCCTCGTCTTCATCGCCCGCGTGATCGAGGGCATGAATATCGAGGAGACCGCCGAAATTCTCGGGCTGAAGCCGGAGACGGTGAAGACCCGGCTGCATCGCGCCCGCACCATGCTGCGCGACAATGTCGAGAGGAAAATCGGCCCCGTGGTGATGGACGCGTTTCCGTTCGCCGGCAAGCGCTGCGAACGCCTGACTGAAGCGGTGCTGAAGCGGCTGGGCTATTCGACTTAAATAGTCGGGAACCTCTGCGCTTCGGCGCCATCCAATTCCTGTGCAACCAACAATGCGCCGGCGCGACAGCCGCCCGGCGCCACAGGAGTGTCAGATCATGTTCGTTCGATTGAGCGCGGCGATCGCCGCATTGAGCCTGTTGAGCAGCGCCGCGCTGGCGCAGGGCGCAAAGCCGACCGATCCGCAGATCGCGCATATCGCCTACACCGCAGGCGTGATCGATATCGCCGCCGCCAAGCAGGCGCTGTCGAAAGCCAGCAACAAGGAGGTCAAGGCGTTCGCGCAAGACATGGTGCGCGACCATGAAGCCGTGAACAAGCAGGCGCTGGATCTCGTCAAGAAGCTCAAGGTCACGCCCGAGGACAACGACACCAGCAAGGCGCTGTCGAAGCAGGCCGCCGACAAGCTCGCCGAACTCGGCAAGCTGAAGGGCGCCGAATATCGACAAGGCCTATGTCGCCAACGAGGTCGCCTATCACAAGGCGGTCAATGGCGCGCTGGAAACGCCAGCTGATCCCGTCGCGCCAGCAATGCCGAACTGAAGAGCCTGCTGCAGACCGGCCTGAAGATCTTCCAGGGCCATCGAGCAGCATGCCGAACACGTCGCCGCCACCCTGAAGTAAGGAGCCTTCCATGACGCCGAGACGGCATCTCCGATCGTCGACTGCGCTGACGCTTGCGAATGTCCGTCTCGGCGCATGCGGCAACCATTCAGATCGCGATGGAAAATCTCGTGATGTCGCCGGCCGAGGCTTCGGCCAAGGTCGGCGACACCATCGAATGGATCAACAAGGATGTTTTCGTCCATACCGCGACCGCGCGAAACGGCGACTGCGACGTGACGATGCCGCCGAAGAAGACCGTCACGTCTGGTTTTGAAGAAGGCCGGCACGGTCGAATATTACTGCCGCTTCCATCCCAACATGAAGGCGGTCCTCAACGTTGCGCCGTAACGCATTGCCCGATTGGCGCGGGCCCAGCGGGAAGGCGTGGCCCACTGCAACAGCATGGCGGACCACGCGGCGACATGGTGGCGGAAGTCGCCGCCGCGCGCTAGGAAGTGGCGGCCCTTCCAATCGGAGAACCCCTGATGAGCATCCAGCGTTTTGAAACCGGACCTCGCATGAGCCAGGTCGTCGTGCACGGCGACACCGTCTATCTCGCCGGCGTCGTCGCCGGCAAGACCGCCGGCGAAAGCGTGACCAAGCAGACGCAGGAGATCCTCTCGATCATCGACGGCCATCTGGCGAAAGCCGGCAGCGACAAGTCGAAACTGCTGAGCGCGACGATCTACATCACCGACATGAAGACATTTCCCGAGATGAACGCGGTGTGGGACGGCTGGGTGTCGCCCGGCAACACGCCGGCACGCGCCACCGTGGAAGCCAAACTGGCGGCGCCGCACGATACAACGTCGAAGATCATGGTGGTCGCGGCCTCGCCAGTCGCCGCGCAGGCCCGGCGCGTGACGACAGATGGCGGGATGCGCAGACAGCGCATCCCGCCAGAATTTTGTGACCGGCCGTAGCGCGCGTCATGACCTCGAGGTAATCGATCAGGTCGCGCGAACCTTCGATAGTCGGTCCAGCCGATCCATTCGGCGCTACCGGAAGGAGACCAGCATGACCGATCACAACACCATCGCCCGCCGCTACATCGAGCTCTGGAACGAGCGCACGCCAACCCGCCGCCGCGAGATGCTCGAGCGAAAACTGGACGGCCGACGCAAGCATACGAGTCGACCCGTTTGATGAGCGGCGACGCCGTCGACGGCGTCGACGCGCTGATCGCCGGCGTCCAGCAGAAATTTCCGAATTTCAAATCATGCTGATCGGCGAGCTGAACGGCTTTGGCGACCACGTCCGCTTATCCACTCGGGATCTCAGGGCCCCGACGGCGTCGACAGCCCGATCAAGGGCACGGATTTCGCCGTGCTGAAGGACGGCCGCAATCCGCAGCATCACCGCATTTCTGACCAGGTGCCGCAGTGAGGCAGGGGGTGCCCCCCTCGCGACTTCGCGCGCATCACAGGCGTAGCGCGTGCGCACAACCATCCTGACGCACCGGAGCCGTTGAACGCGACAATGACTTCAAGAGATTGGGCACCCACAGAAGGCCAGAACGGCAGCTGGGCTCAACGGGTTGGCCTGTGCAGAAACCCTGGTGTCCTGACGTGCTGGAGCGGGCGAAGTGGGAATCGAACCCTCGTATGCAGCTTGGGAAGCTGCCGTTCTGCCATTGAACTACGCCCGCGGTCGCTCCCATTGATTAGCCGAGACTGCGCGCGATCCGCCAAGCGGCCGTTCGCGATCTGCTTCCCGCCACCCTTTAGCCGAACGGCAAAGATTCCAGGTGCGCCGTTTTGACGGCGGTGCTATGATGCCCGTCGGGGTGATGGCGTGATGGCGGGGCGTGGGTACACCATTTTCGACACGGCGATCGGCCGATGCGGCATCGCATGGGGCGAGCTCGGCGTTATCGGCGTGCAGCTGCCCGGAAGCCCGCGAGATCGAAACCCGGCGGCGGCTGTTCCAGCTCTATCCCGACGCCCGCGAACTGCGGCCGCCGCTCAATGTCGAGATCGCGATCGAGGGCATCGCCGCGCTGCTGCGCGGCGGCGAGGCGCGATCTCTCCGAGGTCACGCTCGACATGACCGGCATTCCGCGCTTCAACCAGCGCGTCTACGCGTTCGCCCGCACGCATTCCGCGCGGCGAGACCCGCACCTATGGCGAAGTCGCCAGCGCGCTCGCGCGCTTCGGGCGCGGTGCATTCGGTGGCGCAGGCGATCGCGCGCAATCCCGTTCATGATCATCGTGCCCTGCCATCGCGTGCTCGAGAGCCGGCCGCTATGCCGACAAGATCTCGCCGAACGGCGGCGTCATCTCCAAGCGCCGGCTGCTGTCGATCGAGGGCGCCGGCAGCCACCGCGAGCAAGACGCCTGTTCGACGTGCTGCTGCCCGGTTGCGCCGCCGCGCCCGCATACCTAAATCTGCGGCATGAACCGCAACGACGCTTCTGCAGCGCAATCGCATCTCGGTGTCCGACTTCCGCTGCACCGCGGGGCCCGGCGACAAGCCGTTCGCGGAACAGCATCGCTGCCACTCGATCTCCTATGTGCGCAAGGGCAGCTTCGGCTGCCACTGCCGCGGCCAGTTTCATCGAGCTGGTGGCGGGATCGATGCTGGTCGGCCATCCCGGCGACGAATATATCTGCACCCACGACCACGTCTGCGGCGACGAATGCCTGTCGTTCTTCCTGGCGCCCGGAACTGGTGGAAGCGATCGGCGACCAGCGCGGACGTCTGGCAGATCGGCTCCGCGCCGCCGCTGCCGGAACTGATGGTGCTGGGCGAACTGGCGCAGGCGGCAGCAGATGGCAGCAGCGACATCGGCCTCGACGAGGTCGGCCAGGTGCTCGCCAGCCGCTTTGTCGAGGTGGTTTCCGGCAGCGCCGCGCCAAATCCGGCGGCGACGCCGCGCGCGATCGCCGCCGCGCGGTGGAGACCGCGCTGTGGATCGATGCCAATTCGCACCAGCAGATCGATCTGGAAGATGCCGCCGGCCAGGCCGGCATCAGCCCGTTCCATTTCCTGCGGCTGTTCTCGAGCGTGCTCGGCGTCACCCCGCACCAATATCTGGTGCGCTCGCGGCTGCGCCATGCGGCGCGGCGGCTGGCCGATGACGACAGCCCGATCACCGATATCGCCTATGACGTCGGCTTCGGCGACCTCTCCAATTTCGTGCGCACCTTCCACCGCGCCGCCGGCGCCTCGCCGCTGAAGTTCCGCCAGGCCTCGCGCGGCGACCGCAAGATTTTCCAAGAACGGCTCGGCCCTGCACTGGCTAGGCTTGCTCCAGGTCGCGCGCGTCTTCGACGCGCTTCTGAACTGGAGAACATCATGTACGACCACATCGGATTGACGCGTCGGCGATCTCGACGCCAGCGTGCGCTTCTACACGGCGGCGCTGGCGCCGCTCGGCTATGTGCTGTGCTCGCGCGACGATTCCGGCGCGGGCTTTGGGCCCGAAGGGCGAGCCGGCGCTCTGGCTGCATCTGCACAAGGGACCGGCCGGCACCGGCGCGCATGTCGCGTTCCGCGCGCCCGACCACGCCGCGATCAAGCAATTTCACAGCCGAGGGACTGAAGGCCGGCGGCCGCGACAATGGCGGCGCCGGGCCCGCGCGCGGATTACAGCCCGACCTATTACGCCGCGTTCCTGATCGATCCCGACGGCAACAATGTCGAGGCGGTTTGTACGTGAGTGCGCTCCGCATGCATCGTCATGCGCGAGCATGCGCAGCTCGAGCGAAGCGAAGCGGTCATCCATCGACTGCCGGCATCGCAGACGCGATGCTGATCGCATCGCTGCGCTCGCAATGACGGCTGCCATCACGATCGTCACTCTTCAACAAGGAATCACACCATGGCTTCCATCCACAAGGACATCCTCATCGACGCGCATCCCGACCGACGTCTGGGACGCGGTGCGCGATTTCGGCGCGCTGCATCACGCGGCTGGTGCCGGGCTTCGTGACTCGACGCCGCGGCTCGACGGCGACGCGCGCGATCGTGACGCTTCGCCAACGGCACGGTGGCGCGCGAACTGCTGGTCGATTGCGACGACGCGCGGCGGCGGCTGGTCTATGCCGTCATCAGCGAGCGGATCAAGCAGCACAGCGCTTCGGTGCAGGTGTTCGCCGAATGGCGACGGGCGCAGCCGGCTGTCGTCTGGATCGTCGACGTGCTGCCGAACGAGATCGCGCCCTATATGGACGCGCAGATGGATCTAGGCGGCGCTCGCGATGCAGAAGGCGCTCGGACGCAGCGCCGCATGATCATCAGCGTTTCTCGACGCGCTCGGCGCGGACGGCCCCTCGGCCGACCGCGCCGGCAAGATGGATCTCTACGGCCGCTTCGTCGGCTCCTGGGATCTCGATGTCAGGCAATTTTCCGACGACGGCAGCGAGCGCCGCCGCGCACGGCGAATGGCATTTCGGCTGGGCGCTGGAAGGCCGCGCGATCCAGGACGTCTGGATCGTGCCGCCACGCGGCGGATTGCGCGCACGGCGATGCCGCGGCCAACGTCAACTCGTACGGCACCACGCTGCGGGTCTACGATCCCGATATCGACGCCTGGCGGATCCAGTGGACCGATCCGGTGACGCAGAATTTCCTGCAGATGATCGGCCGCGCGGAAGGCGGCGACATCGTGCAGCTCGGGCACGCGGCCGGACGGCCAACTGATCCGCTGGAGCTTTTCGGACATCACCGCCAGATTCGTTCCTCTGGCGCGGCGAAGTCTCCGCCGACCAGGGCGCAACTGGCGTGTCGTCGCCGAGTTCACTGCCGGCGCGCGCAGGCGACGCGTGATCTTTCTCACAGATCGGCCGACGCGCCTTCCCTAGCCTCGCCCGTGCGTCGAATCGCGCCGCGTCCGCGGACGCGCACAGGAGTCGAACCATGACCGGAGCTGACAAGGTGGTGTGCCAGGCGGCCACGCTGCTGCTGCTGTTTACCCTGACGACGATGCCGGCGAAGGCGCAGTTCGGCGGCTTCGGCGGCGGCGGCGGCGAAGACATGATGACCCAGATGGCGCCGATGCTGGAGATGATGAAGGCGAAGATGGGCAAGCGCCGCTTCGGCATGATGATGCAGACCATGGGACCGATGATGAGCCGGATGATGGAAGGCGGCGGCGGCGGTTCGGCGGATGCTCCGGCGGCATGCTGGGCGGCGGCGGCATCCGGCTGCGGCGGGCGGCTTACGGGATGGGCGCGGGCGGCGGCGACGTCATGGGCATGCTCGGCGGCGGTGGCGGCGGCGAGTTGATGAGCATGATTCCGCAGCTGATGCGCATGGCCAATTTCGGCGGCGGACCGCACCACCGGCGTCACCGGCGGCGTTAGTTATTCCGTCGCATGCGAGAGCGGCAGCGACGATGCAAGCTCCGCGCGGAGCGATCGAGCTCGAACGCGGAATCTCAGATTCCGAGCTGGATGCTCGCACCGTCCCGGAATGACGCATCAGCCTGACAATGCCGGCCGGACTTGCGCACGGGCGGCTTCGGGCCCCATCGCGTCAGCATCACGCTCGAGGCAGGACAGCACGCCGAGCACCACCATCGACGCTGCCGCCAGCGCGAAGAAGTTCTGCAGCGGTCGCGTCATGCGTCGACAGCCACCAGCCGCCGAGCGGCGATGAACAACAGCCGCGCGGTCTGCGCCAGCACCGGCCCAAGCACCTTGGCCGCGCCCTGCGACGAAAATACATCGACATCGCGAGGCCGATGAAGGCGTACATCGGCGCCGGCCGTCGACAGATATTGCCGGCTGGCGGCGCGCACGCTCGGCGTCGTCGGTGAAGATGTTGACCCAGAGGTCGGGAAGATCGCGATGAAGCGTGCCGATCGCGCCGACCGAAACGAACGAGACCGAGCCCGCGGTCCAGGCGATCCGCCGCGCGCGCGCGATCCGCCGGCGCCGATCGCCATGCCGACCATCGGCACCGAGGCGATGCCGACCGCGAACGCGACCGAGGTCAGCATGAATTCGAGCCGCGCGCCGATGCCGTAGCCGGCGAGGATCTGCGGTGCCGAAACCCGCCAGCATGTGGGTGAAGATGCTGATGGTCAGCACCGACTGCAGCGGCGAGAAGCAGGAGACGGCGCCGACCTTCAGGATGTCGATGAACATCGCCCATCGAATGCGAAGGCCCCTGATCTTGGGAACGACGCGCGCCCGGCCCGGAGAACAGATACCAGCCCATCACGGAGATGCTGATCAGGTAGGCGATCAGCGAGCCGCGCGGCGACGCCGCGCATGCCGAATTGCGGGATCGGGCCGAGACCGAGGCCCGAGCGTGCCGCCGAGAATGATCTGGCAGACGGCGGAGCGAGAGCATCATCAGCGACGGCAGCTTCATGTTGCCGGTGCCGCGCAGAATGCCGGCCATGGTGTTCATCAGCCAGGGCACCACCGCGCCGCCGAAGAAGATCTGCGTATAGGCGACCGCCTGCGCCAGCACGTTGCCGCGGCCGCCGAGCAGTTCGAGCAGCGCGCGGGCCGAAGATCAGCATGCCCAGCATGAAGGTCAGGCCGAAGCAGAGGCCGATCAGCAAGCGCATGCGCGGCCAGCGTCGAGGCGCGGTCGACGATCGCCGGCGCCGAGCGCACGCGCGATCGCCGAGGCCACGCCGCCGCCCATGGCGCCGCCCGACATGGTCATGGTCAGGATCACGAACGGAAACACCAGCGCCATCGCGGCCAGCGATTCCACGCCCAGCCGGCCGATATAGGAGGTCTCGGCGATCACCACGCAGGTGCCGGCGCTGAGCGCGATCACGTTGGGCCAGGCCAGCCACAGCAGCGTGCGCAGGATCGGGCCGTCGAGCAGCGCATTCCTCACCGGCGCCTCCGGCGGCGGAAGCGGACGCTCCTCCTCGTCTACGGGAATTTCGGCGACGCGCGATATCGGACATTTCATGCTCCCGCGCGCGCGATCTCGCTGCCGCGCGCGCGGGGCTTCCCTACGCACGGCCGAGGCCGATTCCACGTGCGCGGGGCGCAATGGGGGCCTGCGGGATTGCAGGCGAAGCGCGCGAGGTCGTCTAGCCGATCGACCAGACGAACGGCGGCTTGCCGCCGGCCGCACGGCTTCAAATGCACGGGGATATGGCGGCCGCAGCCGGCGGCGAGGCCTTCGAACAAGCCTGCAAGCGACGCTGGCGCAGGCCGGGTGATAATCGCGCTGACATCGGCCATCAGCTTCCAGGTCGTCTGCCGGATCTCGAACGCACCGCTGCGATCTCGCTGATCTCGGCAACATCGTCCTGCGCTTCGAACAGCACGCGCAGGAACGCGCGCGAACTCGCTTCGCCTGCCGCGGCCGACGCCGAAGCTGCGCGCGATCTCGTCGAAATACTGCATGCCGATCAGCTTGCCGGTGAGATGCAGCAGATAGCCGGCATCCTCAGGGCCGAACACTTGCACCATCACGGGTGCAGCGGTCTCGCACATATTCCATCGCGTAGTTGCGATAGGCTCTTTCCAGCCGCGGCTTTGGCCAGCTCGCGACCGGCAAGGCCGGCGCGGTCGGCGGGATCGAACATCGGCGCCTCGAGATGGCGCGCGAACACCAGCCGCTGATCGAGCTCGAGCGGATGATCGTATTCGCAGTAGTAGCCTTCGAGCCCGTCCTGGCCGTCGACGCTCTGCTTGGTGCAGACGAAGCCGAGCTTGAGATTGCCGAGCGCCACGCCGTTGTTGGCGTGCCAGCCGCGCAGCATCGCGCGCGAGACTTCGCCGGGCACGCCGCAGATCGCCGTGCCGCGCCAGATCCAGCGCGGCGGCGGATAGCGGATCCAGGCCTTGCGATCGGTCTCGTACATGTATTCGACATGGACGCCGCCGATCCAGTTGGAGAGATAGTGATACTGCGCCGCCGCGACCGCCGGCGGCAGATGGCTGAGCCCGAGCTTTTCCAGGCCCGGGCAGGAAGCGCTCCTGCTGCTGGCGGCGAAACACCCGGAACACGAATTCGGCGGCGTCGGCCGTACCGCGCCGCGTCACCACGGTCAGAATGAGGCCGGTGAAAAGGCATGATAGAGATCGGCGACGCTGCGCCATTTCAGCCATTGCGCCTCACGCGCGCCGCCTTGCCTGTCGCTCATGTTTACTCCCGGTCAATTTTCTATTGGCGGCGAGCATATATCAGTCGTCGATTGCGGGCGCCGCGAAGCCGTCATCACCATACGGCGGCGCGCTGACTAGACCCGAAAATGCTTGCGCAGCTTCAGGCCCTGCGCCTGGTAGTTCGAGCCGATGCGCTGGCCGTACATGGCGTCGGGCCGCGCCAGCATCTTCTCATAGACCAGCCGGCCGACGATCTGGCCGTGCTCGAGGATGAACGGCACCTCGCGCGAGCGCACTTCGAGCACGGCGCGCGAGCCCTGCCCGCCGGCGCCGGCATAGCCGAAGCCGGGATCGAAGAAGCCGGCATAATGCACGCGGAATTCGCCGACCAGCGGATCGAACGGCACCATCTCGGCGGCGTAATCCGGCGGCACCTGCACGGCTTCCTTCGAGGCCAGGATGTAGAACTCGCCGGGATCGAGAATGAGGCTGCCGTCGGGACGCGCCGCGATCGGCTCCCAGAATTCGTCGACCGCGTAGCCGCCGCGGCGGTCGATATCGACCACGCCGGTGTGGCGCTTGGCGCGATAGCCGACGAAGCCGCTGGTATTCTCGCCGGAGAGATCGACGCGACAGCGCCACGCCATTGGCGAGATCGGCGTCGTCGATATCGACCAGCCGCTCGGCATCATGCAGCGCGTCGAGTTCGTCGGCGTTGAGGATGGCGTCGCCGGTGCGGAAGCGCACCTGGACTGAGCCGCGAGCCCTCGCGCAGCAGCACCGGAAACGTCTTCGGGCTGATCTCGGCATAGAGCGGGCCGTGATAGCCGGCGCCGATCATGTCGAAGCGGCGGGTGCCGTCGGCGATCACGCGGGTGAACACGTCGAGCCGCCCGGTCGAGCTCTTCGGATTGGCGGCCGCCACGATCTGCGGCGGCAGCGCGAGGCTTTCCAGCAGCGGCACGATGTAGACGCAGTTGGTCTCCAGCACCGCGCCGTCGGAGAGGTCGATTTCGTGCAGCTTCAGCTCGTCGATGCGCTCGGCGACGGTCGCGCCGGGACCGGGCAGGAAACTCGCGCGCACCCGGTAGGCGATGTCGCCGAGCCGCAGATCGAGGCTCGCCGGCTGGATCTGGCTTTCGACAAACGGGATAGGCCGGCAGGATCAGGCCCGCATCCGCCATCGCCGCGATCATGCGGTCGGGCAGAATTCCGTTGGCGTCGGGCGGAAGCGTGAACGGCACGGCGCGATCCTCGAGTACGGCCCAAATAGCCATCCAAACCTCTTAAAATATGGGCTTTTAGCGGTTATCCGATGGCCGCCTTGACGGGAAGGGCGCGAGGGAATATCAGCATGACTTATCCCGTGGTGATTTGAGCCGGCCGGCTTGCAGCCACGTTAAATAAGTCGCTAAACAGGCCGGGGACACGTGTGATCCCGGCCTGTGGAAATTTTTCCAGGCCGGTTTTTTGTGACCATTTTCAAGGTGGTCACGACGGAGGTCACATGTCTGAGGCTAAGGTTCTACCACGCGCTATCGTCCCGAAACCCGGCTGGTGCATTCCGGCGCCCTGCGCTCGCAATTCGGCGAAACGTCCGAGGCGCTGTTCCTGACGCAGGGGTTCGTCTACGACACCGCCGAGCAATGCGAGGCGCGGTTCAAGGGCGAAGATCCCGGCTTTCTCTATTCGCGCTTTTCCAATCCCAACATCTCGATGTTCGAGCGCCGCATGATCGAGCTCGAAGGCGCCGAAGCCGCGCGCGCGACCGCGACCGGCATGGCCGCGGTGACGACCGCCATCCTCGCGCCGCTGAAGGCCGGCGACCACGTGGTGGCGGCGAAGGCGATGTTCGGCTCCTGCCGCTATGTGGTGGAAGACCTGCTGCCGCGCTACGGCATCCAGTCCACGCTGGTCGACGGCCTCGACCTCGACCAGTGGCAGAAGGCGATGCGGCCGAACACCAAGACCTGCTTCCTGGAGAGCCCGACCAATCCGACGCTCGACGTGCTCGACATCTCCGCGATCGCCGAGATCGCGCACAAGGCCGGCGCGCGGCTGATCGTCGACAACGTGTTCGCGACGCCGATCTGGCAGAGCCCGCTGTCGCTCGGCGCCGACGTCGTGGTCTATTCCGCGACCAAACATATCGACGGCCAGGGCCGCTGCCTCGGCGGCATCATCCTGTCCTCGGAAGCCTTCATCGCCGAGCACATCCATAACTTCATGCGCCAGACCGGCCCGTCGATGTCGCCGTTCAACGCCTGGGTGCTGCTGAAGGGGCTGGAGACGCTGGCGGTGCGCGTGCGCGCGCAGACCGAGACGGCGGCCAAGGTGGCGGACGCGCTGGCGCAGCATCCGAAGATCTCGCGGCTGATCTATCCCGGCCGCGCCGATCATCCGCAGGCGGCGTTGGTGAAGAAGCAGATGCGCGCCGGCTCGACGCTGATCGGCTTCGAGGTCAAGGGCGGCAAGGCAGGCCGCGTTCCGCTGCCTCAACGCGCTGCAGATCTCGCGGATCTCGAACAATCTCGGCGACGCCAAGAGCCTCGTCACCCATCCGGCGACCACGACGCATCAGCGGCTGACGCCGGAGGCGCGCGCCGAACTCGGCATCAGCGAGGGCTTTATCCGCTTCTCGGCCGGGCTCGAGCACGCCGATGATCTGATCGAGGATTTTGCGGCAGGCGCTGGAGAAGGCGTGAGAGCGACTAGCGACTGCGAGGTGGGCGAAGTAGCGCGTGCCCAGCGACATGCAGCGATGGAGCATCTCAATGTCGGGCACGTTGCGCTAAGCGTCACCTACGTTCACCGCCATCTACGGCAGCTCACATCGGCCGATAGGTCCGCACGTCCGACGGCACGTTGACGCCGAGCTTGATCTGGCCGACCGACTTGATGATGTCGTCGCCGAGCAGTTGGGCGAAGCAGGCGTAGCCCCAGTCGTTCATGTGCAGGCCGTCGGCGATCACGAAATTGTCGATCGGGATCGCCTGCTTCTCGTGCCAGTCGCGCATCACCTCGAAGCGCGGAAAGATGCCGACGTGGCGAAGCTCGGCGACCTTGTTCGAGCAGCTTCATCATCTTGCCGGCGCTTTCGGCGTGCTCGTTGACCCGCGGCGAATATTGCGGATCGACCAGCACGACGTCGGCGCCGGCGGCCTGAATGCGCGCGATGCCTTCCTCGACCAGCTTGGCGGTCTCGGCCGGATCGAGGTTGCGCAGCACGGCGTTGGTGCCGACCTGCCAGATCACCAGATCCGGCTGCATGTCGATGCACGGCGGTCTGCAGCCGCTTCATCATTTCCGGCGCGTCCTCGCCGCCCTGGCCGCGATTGACGACGGTGATGTCGGCGGTCGGATATTGCCGGCGCAACTGCGCGGCGAGCCGGTTGGGATAGTTGAATTCCGGCGAGGTCGCGCCGTAGCCGGCGGTCGATGACGATCCGAACGCGATGATCACCACCGGCTGACCCGCGGCGAGCTTGCTCGCGACATGCGGCAGCGATCCCATCGATTTGGCGCCGCCCTTCGGCGGCAGGCAGGGCACGCGGCTGAAGATGTCGCCGGCCGATTTCGCGACCTCCTTCACCTTGTCGATCGCCTTGCCGGTGATGCCCTTTGCTGCGCCGGATTGGCCGGATCGGCTGCAGCCGCATTGCCGCGCGCCGTCGCGGCCGGTCGCTTGCAGCCGCGGGCTTTGCTGTTCGGACTTTGGCTTGTCGGATTTGGCGCGTGTCGGACAGCGCCGCCTGCTGGCGCGGCTGTTGCGGCTGCCGTCTGCGGCAAGCAGCGGCGACACCGAGGCCGGCATCAACAGCGCCAGTGCCGCGACGGCGCAGACGGTCAGCAATGTCGACAAACAAAAGGGTAGTGACAACTCATTAACGCTAGTTCCCTTAATTCTGCTGCGCCTGGTCCAGGCGGGCCGCATCGAGCACGAATTTCGACAGCGCGCGGCCGAGGCAAGCATGAACCCGTTTGGCCAGGTCGATGCCATGAGATGGTGCTGAACAGGTCGAAATCTCCGGCGTCGTTCCAGTGACGCATGATGGCGAACCGGTCGAACAGCGGAACATTATGCTGCTGCGCCACCACGCGCATATTATCTAGGTATGGCGGCGCAGAAATCATCGTCTCCGTGCGCGGGCTGTATTGCAGATTGATCAAGAACCACATCGGCTCCCGCGTTTTGCAGCGCAACAACTCCTTCGTCGACGGCGCCGCGAAAATCGTCGGGATCGACGGATCGCATAGCATCGACGGTTCCGGTCTGCCAGATGACCAAAGTAGGCCTTTTGCTTCCACCAGCTTAACGAGGCCGGCGGCCACTTCCTCCGCGGTTTTCCCGGTCTGTAGTTCTACGGATAGGTTGACCGGGATCGAGGCAGCTTCTCCTTCAGCGCGGCCTGCAACCTGCGCGGGATAGGCGCTGCCGTCCGAAGCGGCGATGGTCGAGGAGCGGCTGCCCACCACCAGGATGTTCAGCGGCTGGCCGTTCTTGACCGCGTCCGCAACCTTCGGCAGCGAGCTGTCGGTGCTCAGGAGATAGGCCGGCACTTCGCAGGCCTGCGGCCGGCATCCTCGGCGCGCGCGCAACGCCGGCGGCCGGCAAGACCGGCGAGCAGCGTCAGGCCCAGCACAGCTCCAGAAGCCGGACCTCATGCGCCCCCTCCCGCCATATCGGCGTTGCCGCCGGTGCTTTTGGTTTGCGACGCACCTTTGTCGGCGGAGTGCTTGTACCACGAAATCACCCACGCCATGCCGCACATGATGAGGATTCCGGAAAGGCTGACCAGGGCGTGCAGTGACGGCACCGCCGGAAATCTCGGCCAGCACGAAATGCCCTGCGAAGGCGAGGAACACGCCGAGGCAGAATATCTCAAGCGAATGCTGGCCGCACAGGATCAATGGTCGCAGCCAGGGCGATTTCAGCCCCGGCCAATCCCTGGGCAGGAAGCGCACGGTGATGCGCCGCCAGCGCCAGAAAATGGGCAAACCGCAGCACGTCGAGATCGGTCTTGTTGATCGGATACATCCACTGCTCGAGCCGCTGCGGCATCAGATGAGCTGAGCTGCGGCACGTGCCAGGTCAGCGTGACGAAGAACGCAGGCGAACAGATAGGCGACGCAGATCCACAGCGTGACCGGCGACGACAGGATCCGCGACATCCGCGCGGCGCCGCCGAGCGCGCACCAGGCGCCGAACACGAACAGCAATTGCCAGGCGAACGGATTGAAGACCCAGAAGCCGTTCGGATAGGCCGTCAGATACCAGTCGAACTGCCAGGTCAGCGCATAGAGCAGCGACCGACAGCGCCAGCGTGACGTCGGCCCGCCACTTCATCAGCCACAGGATCATGCGGCAGAAACAGCATCAGCACGATGTAGAGCGGCAGCACGTCCATGTTGACGGGCGGAATCGCAGCAGCAGCGCCTGGACGATGGTGACGTCCGGCTGCTTGAGAAAATCCATGATGCCCATTTCCTCGCGTGTAGAGCGGGTTCTCGAAACGGGTGGCGACGTAGGAAATCTCGGCGAGGAAGATCGTGAACAGGAACACGTGCGCGACGTAGATCTGCCAGACCCGCCGCAGGATGCGCGCGGTCGCCACCACGAAGCCGGCCTCGCAGCATCGCGCGGCCGTAGACGAAGGCCGCGGTGTAGCCGGAGATGAAGATGAAGATTTCGGTGGCGTCGGAGAATCCGTAATTGCGGATCGTGAACCAGGTCAGGATATTGGGCGGCAGATGATCGACGAAGATCAGCCACAGCGCCATGCCGCGAAACAGGTCGAGCCGCAATTCGCGCTCGCCGGCCACCGGCAGCGTGATCGCCGGCGCGGCGGCCGCGGCGTCGCCGTCGCGTCGCTTCCGCTTGCGGCCGCGCAAGGCGGTCCGGCAACTGGATCGGCAATGGACGTCATCTGGCACCGTCTGGCAGTTGGGCTTTCGCGCTTGCACGATCCGAGAACGATAATATCGGCCCGCAACTTGCACACAAGATACGCAAACATACGAGGCTGGACCGCGCGCGGGTGCGCTTTAGAACGGAACTATGTTGAAACCGCGATGGAACAAGCCGGACAGAGACCGTCTGGCGGCCCGGCGATTGGTTCCGCCCGACATTCTTGGCTATGATGCGCGCACAGGATTTCCGGAAGCTCGCCCGCATGTACCGCGCCGTTACCCGCCAGATCGAAGTCACCGTCGAACCGAACTTCCTGCCGGAGCGCTCGTCGGTCGATAACGCGGCCAATATTTCTGGTCCTACACCATCGTCATCACCAATACCGGCGCCGAGACCGTGCAGCTGCGGACCCGGCACTGGATCATCACCGACGCCACCGGCCGCAAGCAGGAAGTCCGCGGCGAAGGCGTGGTCGGCGAGCAGCCCGTGCTCGCGCCGGGCGAGCGCTTCGAATACACCAGCGGCGTGCCGCTGCCGACCGCGTCGGGCTTCATGACCGGCCGCTACCAGATGGTCAGCGAAAGCGGCGAGCGTTTCGAGATCGACGTGCCGACGTTCTCGCTCGACAGCCCCGACAACAAGCGGGTGTTGAATTGAGGGTATGGGGTGCTGCAAATTGAGGTATGGCGTGCTGCGCTGCTTGTCCGTTATTGCCGGGCTTGATCCGGCAATCCATCTCCCTGTCCGACAACTGCTCTTGCGAAGATGGATGGATGGCCGGATCAAGTCCGGCCGTGACACGGCACGCGCCCTACCCACGCCCGCTTCCTTTGGGCGTGAATTGATAGACCGAGCTGGCAGAACTCGCAGGTCACCACCACCTTGCCGTCCTTCGACCATGTCGGCGCGGTCCTTTGCGCGCAAAGCTTTTCAGCATCGACGGACACCGCGTCGCGCGAGCACGAGCATTGCGCGCGCAGCGGCAGCGGCGTGAAACACGCGCACGCCGCGCTCGTGGAACAGCCGGTACAGCAGCCGCTCGCCCGACAGATCCGGATCGATCAGCTCGACATCCTCGACGGTGCGCGATCAGCGACTGGCCCTCGACCCAGGCGTCGTCTTCCGCCACCGCATGCGTGACCGCGCCTTCCGGCGCATCGCCGGGATGCAGATCGGCCTGCCGCGCCCGCTCCGGCGCCTTCGGCAGAAATTGCAGCAGCATGCCGCCGGCGCGCCAGCGATGCTTCGGGCCGCTCATCGCCGCCGCGCCATTCCTCGCCGACCGCGAGCCGCACGCGGGTCGGGATCTGTTCGGAGCGCAGGAAATATTCATGCGCGGCGTCTTCGAGGCTGCCGCCGTCGAGCGCCACCAGCCCCTGATAGCGGCTCATGTCCGCGCCCTGATCGATGGTCATCGGCGAGATGGCCCTTGCCGAGCAGCGCGCCTGAATCCTGGCCGTCCTTCAGCCGCGTCGCGTCGAAGCGCGCATAGGCGCGCAAGCGGTCCGGCGCCTGGAAATCCACGATCAGGAACGACACCGGGCCGTCGGTCTGGGTCTGCAGGATGAAGCGGCCGTCGAATTTCAGCGACGAGCCGAGCAGCGTCGCCAGCACGATCGCCTCGCCGAGCAGCTTGCCGACCGGGGCGGGATAATCGTGCTTGGTCAGGATGTCGTCGAGCGCGGGGCCGAGCCGGGTCAGCCGGCCGCGCAGATCGAGCGCATCGACCTCGAACGGCAGCACCGCGTCATCGACGGGAACGGCCGACGGCGCGCGGATGGGCGCCTCGGTCGTGATTTTCGTGTCGGGGATTGTGAAACCATGGCGCTTTATCTGGGGTCGGCAGGGCGAAATCGAAAGGGGTTGAGATGTGAACTATCTCCACGAGTCGTCCCTGCGAACGCAGGGACCCATAACCACCGGCGTTCATTGTTACGATGGACGTCTACCACGGCGCAACGATCGCGAGATCACGCGGTATGGGTCCCGGCGTTCGCACGGGACGACGATTGCGATATCGCAGGACGACGGAGTCTACGCCACCGCGTCAAAGCACCAGGCCAGAATGCCCTTTTGCGCGTGCAGGCGGTTTTCGGCTTCGTCGAACACCACCGATTGCGGGCCGTCGATCACCTCGTCGGTGACTTCCTCGCCGCGATGGGCCGGCAGGCAATGCATGAACAGCGCGTCGGGCTTCGCCAGCGACATCAGCTTGGCGTTGACCTGATAGGGCTTCGAGCACGTTGTGGCGGTGCTCGCCGTCCTTGTCGCCCATCGAGACCCAGGTGTCGGTGACGACGCAGTCGGCGCCGCGCACGGCGGCTTCGGGATCGTTGCCGAGCACGATCGGCGCCTGCGTCGCCTTGATCCAGTCCTTCATCGCCTTGTTCGGCGCGAGCTGCGGCGGGGTCGCGACGTTGAGCTTGAACCTGAAACGCTCCGCCGCATGCGCCCATGACGCCAGCACGTTGTTGTCGTCGCCGGTCCAGGCCACGGTGCGGCCCTCGATCGGCCCGCGATGCTCCTCGAAGGTCATCAGGTCGGCCATCACCTGGCAGGGATGCGAGCGCCGCGTCAGCCCGTTGATGACGGGCACGGTGGCGTGCGCGGCAAGCTCCAGCAGCGCATCGTGGTTGAGGATGCGGATCATGATCGCATCGACGTAGCGCGACAGCACGCGCGCGGTGTCGGCGATGGTCTCGCCGCGGCCGAGCTGCATCTCCGCGCCGGTCAGCATGATCGACTTCGCCGCCGAGCTGGCGCATGCCGACGTCGAACGACACCCGGGTGCGGGTCGACGGCCGTTCGAAAATCATCGCCAGCGTCTTGCCCTCGAGCGGCTTCTGTTCGGCTCTCGTGCGCCTTCAGCTTCGCCTTCATGGCGACGCTCGGCGGCCAGCATGTTGCGCAACTCCTTGGGCGGCAGCTCGCTGAGATCGAGGAAATGGCGGACGCGCCTTGCTCATCACCCCGCCGCCTGCTTCAACTGATCGCCGGACAGCGCGACGCAGGCGCGCTCGAGGCGCTGCACGGATTCCTCGATCTCGGCCTCGGTCACGATCAGGGGCGCCAGGAACCGCACCACGTTGTCGCCGGCGCCGACCGTGAGCAGCTTCTGGTCGCGCAGCGCCGTTGACCAGATCGCCCGACGGCACCACGGCCTTGACGCCGACCAGCAGCCCCTCGCCGCGCACTTCCGCGAGCACGGCGGGATAGCGATCGACCACGGAGGCCAGCTTCTGTTTGAGCAGCAGCGACATCTTCTGCACATGGTCGAAGAAGCCGGGCTTCAGCATCACGTCGAGCACCGCGTTGGCGGCGGCGACCGCCAGCGGATTGCCGCCGAAGGTCGAGCCGTGCGAGCCCGGCGTCATGCCGGAGGCGGCCTCCGCGGTCGCAAGGCACGCGCCGATCGGAAAGCCGCCGCCGAGCGCTTTCGCCAGCGACATCGACGTCGGGCGTGACGCCGAGGCGCTTGTAGGCAAACAGATCGCCGGTGCGGCCCATGCCGGTCTGCACCTCGTCGAAGATCAGCAGCAGGCCGTTGCTCGTCGCACAGCTGGCGCAACGCCTTGAAGAACGCATGCGGCGCGGCGCGCACGCCGCCCTCGCCCTGCACCGGCTCGATCAGGATGCCCGCGGTGTGCGGACCGATCGCCTTCTTGACCGCTTCGAGATCGCCATGCGGCACCTGGTCGAAGCCGTCCAGCGGCGGCCCGAAGCCTTCGAGATATTTGGCGGAGCCGGTCGCGGCCAGCGTGCCCAGCGTGCGCGCCGTGGAACGCGCCCTCGAAGGTGACGATGCGATAGCGCTCGGGATGGCCCTTGGCGGCGTGATAGCGGCGCGCGACCTTGATCGCGCATTCCATCGCCTCGGCGCCGGAGTTCGCAGAAGAACACGAAGTCGGCGAAGCTTTGTTCGCACAGCCGTGCCGCGAGCTGCTCGCCGTCCGGGCTCCTGAACAGGTTCGACATGTGCCAGAGTTTTGTCGCCTGCTCCTGCAAGCGCCGCGACCAGATGCGGATGCGCATGGCCCAGCGCATTCACCGCGACGCCCGAGGTGAAGTCGAGATAGCGCTCGCCATTGGTTGCGATCAGCCACGCGCCCTCGCCGCGCTCGAAGCCGAGATCAACCCTGGCGAAGACGGGAAGCAGATGCGACGTGGCGCTGTTGGTCATGGCGATCACTGAAGGTTATGGACCGGCCGCGGACACGCGCGCATTGGCGCGAACGCGGCAACAGCCGGCCTCGCGAAAACAAAACGTGCCGCCTTTTCAGGGCGGCACGTGGCAGGCTATTCTATGCGGGCGGCGGTGCGTGTCAACACGCCACGAAGGCCGCCTTCGTGCACTGCAAGATAAGGCAATCCGTAAGATTGCGGTGTCGTGGAAAACACGCATTGCAATGCCTAGATGATCGGAACATGTGGACGCACTGCGCGCGGACTCTTGCGCCAGAGTCACGCCATATTGTAGCCTTTGGGCTGTCGGGTACGACATCTCGTGCGGCAGTTCTGATCCCTAGAGTCCATTTTGTACGGCGTACACGTTCGGGCGCGATTTTCGCGCCCGGCGAGGGCTAAGGGATTCTGCCCGCAGGGATTTTTGAGACGAATGGCATCGCCGGCGCTGTCCCGCGATTGGCCGGCGCGACGCGAAGGGAAGAATGCGATGACGGTATTGACCTGGTCCGACGATCGCGTCGAGCAGCTGAAAAAAGCTCTGGGAAGCCGGACTTTCGGCCAGCCAGATCGCCGCGGAACTCGGAAATGTGACGCGAAATGCCGTGATCGGCAAGGTCCACCGGCTTGGTCTTTCCGGCCGCGCCAAGAGCCTCTCCTCGGCGGCGCCCGCGGCAGCGCAAGGCCCGCCCGGCCCAGCACATGATGCGGGTGTCGCGCCCGGTCTCGCGCGGCAACACCGCGCTGGCCCACGCCTTCGAAGTCGAGATGGAGCCGGATCCGATCGCCTTCGACAATGTGGTGCCGATGAGCCAGCGGCTGTCGCTGCTGGAACTGAACGAGGCCACCTGCCACTGGCCGGTCGGCGATCCCTCGAGCCCGGAATTCTTCTTCTGCGGCGGCAAGGCGCTCACCGGCCTGCCCTATTGCGCGCATCACTCGCGCGTCGCCTATCAGCCGGCCTGCCGATCGCCGCCGTCCAGCACCGAAGCCGACGCGGTAAGCGCGGTCTGCTGCCCGCATGCCGTCGTCCCTGCGAACGCAGGGGCTCATAGCCACCGAGCTGTTCGATGGTTATGCTCGTGGCTCGGTCTCCAGCTCACTGCAACAATTCGAGCATCGCGTGGATTATGCGATCCCTGCCTTCGCGGCGGGACGATGGTGCAGCAAGCTTGCACGACGTGCGAGCTATTACTGCTCCACCTTCGCAAACCGGTCATCCAGCGCGTAGCCGGCGCCGCGCACGGTGCGGATCGGATCCTGCTCGCGGCCGGGATTGAGCAATTTGCGCAGGCGGCCGATATGCACGTCGACGGTGCGCTCGTCGATATAGATGTCGCGGCCCCAGACGCTGTCGAGCAGCTGCTCGCGGCTGAACACGCGGCCGGGATGCTCGAGGAAAAATTCCAGCAGGCGATACTCGGTCGGGCCGAGATCGATCGGCCGGCCCGAGCGCGCGACGCGGCGCTTCTCGCGGTCGAGCTCGATGTCGCCATAGGTCAGCACGGTGGCGAGGCGCTCCGGGCTCGCGCGCCGCAACAGGCCCTTCACCCGCGCCAGCAGTTCCGGCACCGAGAACGGCTTGACGATGTAATCGTCGGCGCCGGTCGCAAGGCCCCTGCACCCGCTCGCTTTCCTCGCCGCGCGCGGTCAGCATGATGATCGGCAGCTGCCTGGTCTCCGGCCGCGCCCGCAGGCGGCGGCACAGCTCGATGCCGGACAGGCCCGGCAGCATCCAGTCGAGCACGATCAGGTCGGGCACGCGCTCCTTCAGCCTGGTGTCGGCGTCGTCGCCGCGGCCGACGGTTTCGACATCATAGCCTTCGGCATCGAGGTTGTAGCGCAACAGCGTGGTCAGCGCTTCCTCGTCTTCCACCACCAGAATGCGCGCGCTCATGCTAAGCCTCGTTTAGCGCTCTACGCGACGTCTCTTCGCTGAAACGATTCAGTTCCGGGTACCGTCGTGGCAAAGGTCGTCATGTCGCCCTTCGGGCGCTTGTCGAGGATCTGCTGGCCTTCGATCATGTAGAACACGGTTTCGGCGATATTGGTGGCGTGATCGCCGATCCGCTCGATGTTCTTGGCGCAGAACATCAGATGGATGCAGAACGAGATGTTGCGCGGATCTTCCATCATATAGGTCAGCAGCTCGCGGAACAGCGAGGTGCAGATGGCGTCGACTTCCTCGTCGCCCTTCCAGACCGCTCATCGCCGCCGGCAGATCGTGCGCCGCATAGGCGTCGAGCACCGACTTGACCTGCGACTGCACCAGATCGGTCATGTGCTCGAGGCCGCGGATCAGCTTCAGCGGCTGGAAATCGTTCTCCAGCGCCGCGACCCGCTTGCCCATGTTCTTGGCGAGGTCGCCGATCCGCTCCAGATCGGTGGCGACCCGCATGGCGCCGACGATTTCGCGCAGATCGATCGCCATCGGCTGGCGCCGCGCGATGGTCAGCACCGCGCGCTCCTCGATCACGTGCTGCAGGCTGTCGATTTCGACGTCGGCGGCGACGACGCGCTTGCCGAGCGCGACGTCGCGGCGGATCAGCGCATCGACGGATTCGGTGATCATGCGCTCGGCCAGGCCGCCCATCTCGGCGACCAGGCGGGTCAGTTCCTGCAGATCGCTGTCGAACGCCTTGGCGGTATGTTCGGAAGCCATGCTTTATCTCCTCAGCCGAACCGGCCGGTGATGTAGTCCTGGGTGCGTCGATCGCTCGGCGAGGTGAAGATCTTGCTGGTGTCGTCGAACTCGATCAGTTCGCCGAGATACATGAAGGCGGTCTTGTCGGAGACGCGCGCCGCCTGCTGCATGTTGTGGGTGACGATGGCGATCGTGTAGTCCTCCGCCAGTTCCTGGATCAGTTCCTCGATCTTGGCGGTCGAGATCGGATCGAGCGCCGAGCAGGGCTCGTCGAACAGGATCACCTCGGGCCGCACCGCGACCGTGCGGGCGATGCAGAGCCGCTGCTGCTGGCCGCCGGAGAGGCTGAGGCCGGAGGCGTTCAGCTTGTCCTTGACCTCGTTCCACAGCGCGCCGCCGCGCAGCGCCTTCTCGACGCGGCCGTCCATCTCGGACTTGGAGATCTTCTCGTAGAGGCGGATGCCGAAGGCGATGTTCTCGTAGATCGTCATCGGGAACGGCGTCGGCTTCTGGAACACCATGCCGACGCGGGCGCGCAGCAGATTGAGATCGAGCTTGGGGTCGAGGATGTTGGTCTGGTCGAGCATCAGCTGGCCGGTGGCGCGCTGGCCGGGATAGAGGTCGTACATCCGGTTGAAGATCCGCAGCAAGCGTCGACTTGCCGCAGCCGGACGGGCCGATGAAGGCGGTGACGCGGTTGGTGCCGAGCGTGAGGTTGATGTTCTTCAGCGCATGGTGCTCGCCGTAATAGAAGTTCAGGCCGCGCGCGGTCACCTTCGGCCGGCGCCTCGGGCAACGCCGACCTGGGGAACGGGTCCGCTTGCGCGCACTCACGGATACGGAGAGATCGTTCATTTTGCTGTCCTCTCGGCGCCGAGGATGCGCGCGCCAATATTCAGGGCAAGTACGGTCGAGCGTGATGAGCAGGGCCCCGCTCCAGGCGAGCTGCTTCCAGTAGACGTAGGGGCTCTGCACGAAGTTGTTGATGGTGACCGGCAGGTTGGCCATCGTCTTGGTCAGGTCGAGGCTGAAGAACTGGTTGGACAGCGCGGTGAACAGCAGCGGCGCGGTTTCGCCGGCGACGCGGGCGGTCGCCAGCAGCACGCCGGTGATGAGGCCGGCGCGCGCGGCGCGGTAGGCGATCCGCTTGATCACCAGCGAGCGCGGCAGGCCGAGCGCGGATGCCGCCTCGCGCAGCGGATTGGGCACCAGCAGCAGCATGTCCTCGGTGGTGCGCACCACCACGGGGATCACGATCACGGCGAGCGCCAGGCAGCCGGCGAAGGCCGAGAAGCCGCCCATCGGCACCACGATGGCGCCATAGATGAACAGGCCGATGATGATCGAGGGCGCGCTCAGCAGGATGTCGTTGATGAAGCGGATCACCGAGGTGAGCCTGTCGTGCTTGCCGTATTCGGCGAGATAGGTGCCGGCGAACAGGCCGAGCGGCGCGCCGATGCCGACGCCGATCACGGTCATGATGATCGAGCCGATGATGGCGTTGAGCAGGCCGCCATCGGTCGATCCCGGCGGCGGCGTGTCCTGGGTGAAGACCTGCGAGATTGATGCCCGGCGAGGCCGTTGTAGAACAGCGTGAACAGGATCAGCGCCAGCCAGGTCACGCCGAACAGCGCGGCGCCGAGGCACAGCAGCGTGATGATGATGTCGAAGCGGCGGCGGCGAGCGTAAATCGGGTTCATGGTCTCAGTTCCCCGCCTTCTTTTCCAGCCGCATCAGCATCAGCCGCGCGGCCGCGAGAACGAAGAAGGTCAGCACGAACAGCAACAGGCCGAGCAGGATCAGGCCGGACTGATGCAGGCCGTCGCTCTCGGCGAATTCGGAGGCGATCGCCGCCGAGATCGTGGTGCCCGGCGCGAAGATCGAGGACGGAGATCCGGAACGAATTGCCGATGATGAAGGTCACCGCCATGGTCTCGCCGAGCGCGCGGCCGAGCGCCAGCATGATGCCGCCGATCACGCCGACGCGGGTGTAGGGGATCACCACGTTGCGGACGACTTCCCAGGTGGTGCAGCCGACGCCGTAGGCGGCTTCCTTCAGCACCGGCGGCACCGTCTTGAAGACGTCGACCGAGATCGCGGTGATGAAGGGCAGCACCATGATCGCGAGGATCAGCGCGGCGTTGAACAGGCTGAGATAGGACGGCGGGACCGGCGAAGATCGTGCCGAGCACCGGGACGCCGTCGAACAGCCTGATCATGAACGGCTGGAAGCGTGTTGGCCAGGAACGGGCCCGAGCACGAAGAAGCCCCACATGCCGTAGATGATCGAGGGGATGCCGGCGAGCAGTTCGACCGCAATGCCGATCGGGCGGCGCAGCCATAGCGGGCAGATCTCGGTGAGGAAAATCGCAATGCCGAGGCCGACCGGAATGGCGATCATCATCGCGATCACGGAGGTGATCAGCGTGCCGTAGATCGGGCCGAGCGCGCCGAGCACCGGCGGATCGGCCGACGGCGCCCAGCGCGAGGTGAACAGGAAGGAAAGCCCGTATTCCCTCATCGCCGGCCAGGCGCCGACGATCAGCGAAAGGATGATGCCGCCGAGGATGAGCAGCACCGAGATCGCGCAGGCGCGGGTGATCCAGTAGAAGGTGACGTCGCCGAGCTTGAAAGCGCTGAGCGCCCTGGCGCGATCGTAAGGTCCGGCAGCTTCCATCACGTCGCTCTGAACGGCCATGTCTGCCACGCCAATCCCC
>ERZ1370068.8444-contig-7297_pt1 | contig 39657 bp, 65 predicted proteins | sample MGYA00561227_ERZ1370068 | MGnify/ENA primary metagenome ERZ1370068 (study PRJEB38410, sample SAMEA6850437) | metagenome | study: Metagenomic assessment of the ecological functions of the soil: analysis of the soil microbiota associated with the... | reverse complement strand
TGAAGACATCGGCGCTGCTACATACCACGCCGCGTTTACTCGAGATGGCGGCCAGGTGCTGTTCATGAACGTCGCCTGGTCGTCAACGGTATTAGCTTTAGCGTCGAGCAGTACCATACCATCAAGGGATTCTTCGACCGAGTTTATCAGGCAGATAATGCCGGGAGTGGTCTTCAAGCAGGTGGACGTCACCCTCGAATTGACTTCTCGAAGGGCAGGGATCGCTTCAAATCGCCCGGTTCGGCCCGCTAGCGTCGGTGCTTGTGGCTGGAAAAGCCAGGTGCGCCGTCAGGCGCGGGTATAAGTGATTGGAAGTGATGCCCTTCATCCGGTTCGGGATCCGCGGAGCGGCTGCAGCAGCCCGCACCGGCGGCGGGGTTTGCCATCGCATCTCAGCTGGCGAAGGCGCAGAGAACCCGAAAACAGAGTTTCATCAACTCCGCGGAGGGGAGTTGCCACGCAGTTCGTTACGGACACCGTCACGCAAAACCGCCAGTAAGGCGCTCGACTCAAAATAGTCGCCTCTATCTTCACTTGTCAGCTTTTTTACTTACCACCCTCAATAACATAGACGCCAAACAGGCGGGCCTCGAAGTTTTTTAAAAAAGTCATAATGTCACTCCATCAGGAACGATGTTGTGCGTTTGACCGCAAAGCGCAATGGTCCTGGCTCGTCCTCCGGTCAGGTTGACTGATTTTCCTGACAAGTCCCCGCTCTCTCCACAACCCCTTCCTTAGTCGGATTTCGTGGAGATATTGGAGGTGATCGAATTCTTAATTCACGAGTGGGAACGCAGGCTGGTGGCAGGGACACGAACCGCCTGGTCAGACCTTTGAATGGGGAATAGAGTGCCTGGCGGATTTCGCGACGTCCGGAGATGGACGCGGCGCTCTCCCAACGGCGATCGAGAAAGCGCCTGAACTTTTGCGCCAGGTGGACTTCAATCGGCGCGCTATCGCCTGGAGTGAGCGCTTTCTTTCTTCGGGCTGCCGGCGCCGTGGGGACATTCTCATTCGATGGACACTGGCTTACATTTGCGAGTCCGTTGCCTACCAGTGTTTAAAGAGAACAACACCTGCTTCGGCCGGTTTTTCCCGGCTCCGGCTCGCACCGGGCGGGGCAACTCTGTCCGTGGTGAAGTCGCACGAGCTGAGCGTCGCGCTGTGGTGGTTCGCACCACAGTGGGAACGCGGATAGCGAAGGCCACGTGGCTTATGGTGATTACTCAACCGCGTGGTTGCTGCAGTGCTCAGTTGAGTCATCACGACCGGCGGAATGCCGCAGGGCCCGAGCGCGCCGACTATCTGATCAGCGCGAATCTGGGGCGAACGCTTCAGGCAGATGTCGTCAGCAGCTTGCGGAAGTGCGTGCGGCGGTTACCTGGTTACCTCGACCGATGCCGCGATCGGCGTTGGAATTCTGGGCACGAGCATCGGTTCGTATTGCGTTCCCTGACCTCATTCACGATGAGCGTTTGCAGGTGGGGTGTTTACAACCACGTTTGAGCTATTTCGGCGACGTGGTGGACGGCATAAGCACGGCAATATGTGCGGCGCGGGACTTGAAACCGCATTGTCGCGAAGAGGTGAGGCAGGCGGCTGGCCATCAGCCCGAACTCCTACATCGAACGGTTGGAAGCGGAACCCGGAGGAGGGGCCTGTTCAATCTCCGCGCGCTACGATCTGACTTTCCCGCCGGAGTTGGACCCGACTCCTCTTCGATGAATGCGAGAGTCACGCATCAATGGCGATCGAAGCCTCTTGCCTCTAGGGGCATTACACGATAGAGTCTGCCTCTTTAAGTACTATGCCGCCATGTTTGATGGCGGTGAACTACTTCCGAAAGCATTTGGGGAGGCGCCGGGCAGTCACGTCTTTTGTGAATCTGGTCCATATACCGCAAATTCCACCCACGGCAGTGGGTGGATTGGGAATCCCACCAACAGCTGAGACGGTGTGAAAAGTGAGTCTTAACGCAAAGACGCCAAGCGTTTTGGAGGAGCGGGGTTCATCTCATTGACACCCCACTTCAGTGGGGTGGCTTGGACGGCGGAGAACTGGGGAACCGTTTCAACGGTTTCTCCCGTCCGACATCCTGCGGGCCTATTACCGAAGAGAGAACAGTCTGGGCTGTTGCCGCGAAGTGTCAAGGAAGCTCAGTGGAGAACCGCTAAAACGCGTTCCTGAGGTTGCCGAGGGGGCCGAGGCCACCCCACTGAAGTGGGGTGTTAATGAGATCGAAGCAAAGTCATATCTTTCTTAGGGACTTTTCGAAGCGACTTGGCGACTTGGCGACTTGGCGTTAAGACCTCTGCGAGGTTACTTTCGCGTCACAGCCCCCTGTCGTTGGTGGAATTACCTGGGCTCCGTGTTAGCAAGCTGACCTGCTCGATAGCAGGCGGGTGATTTCCGGATCTACCTGCTTTCGCGAGAATTTGGCGCGTTGTTGTTTCGACTTTGCCCTCCCCGTGCCGCCTGAGGCCGGGCAAGGCAGGTCGTAAGGTCGATTCGCTGAAGGCGCTGCCCGAATCTGGACCACGTGGCTGAGCTCGTGCGTGATCAGTACAGGTGAGCAGGGCGTTCAGATGCGCTCCTGTAGGCCTGCGGCGTCGAGTATGCGGTGATCCTGAAGGCAGATGCGCATGATAGATCGCCTTCTTCAAGAACTACCTCCCCCGCTTGTCGCCGTGGAAGCCATAGCACAGGGTGTGAGCGAGCGCCTGGTCGACCACCTCAGACGAATCGAGCGAGCGAAGGGTCTTGACCTCATAACGCATTCGGCTCCATTCACGCGGTGCCACTCTGTAGTAATCGGAGACAAGCTGTTGGCTGCGTGGCGGCTCGATTTTGCGCACCATGCTCATCTGTATTCGGACTGAAGCAGGGTAGAGCCTTCACCAACAACATTCTCCTTGGCGCAAACCAAACGCGTCGTTTACATAACCCCATATTACTTCTGGTTTCTAGAGAATTTAAGTCGTTGGATCTTCGAGTCAAACGACGCTCGACGAATTCAGATAAGAATCGCAGAATCGAGGGGTTGACCTCGATTCTGGATTTACTGAACCGAAAATCGAAAATCTAAAACCCAAAATCAGAGAGGCTGACTATTGAAGCTCTACCTGAGCGCGCGTGTTACTATCTTAACGTCACGCGGAGAGGTTGGTAGTGGAGGTGTCGAAAACGCATGCCGATTTATGAGCATACGTTTGTGAGAAATCGGCTCCCGCACCGAGGCACATCCAAAAGTTCTCCGGATCCGCCACTCAAGAAGTGCAAAAGATGCCGGCGGGAGACTTGGAGAAGGTCTTCGCGCGGACGAGCTTTCAGCCTCGGGGGCGGGTCCGGGTGGTACGTGACCGACTACTCTGAACAAGCGCCGACGACGAGCGCCGGAAACGGTGAAAAGGGAACAGAGAAGAAGACGGAGGAAAGAAATCCTGAGAGGCGCCTCTTCATCGGAGTGGATCATCCGGGCCAGTGCACAGCCTGAGCGGCTCTGACGGGTGACCGAACGCCGTACACTCCACCAGAGAAGGGCCGGTGGTATGACCGGCCTCGAAGTTCCACACTCTCTTCTGCTCTTACGCCGCTTGAACCATACCGGCGCGCCCCTTTCGAAATGCCGCCAGATTTTACAACCACGCAAGTTTGGCCGGGGCGATCGCGTTCTCCAGTTGGCGCAGCGCCCTGTCGGTGTGACAGCGTGGTCTTTGTTAGCGGACGATAAAACCAACTTTGACGGTCCGCTGCGGCATCCGGATGATTAAAAGCGAGCCGACAAAAACCAAATCGCGTGGCCGCGCGTATAGAGCAGATGAAAGGAGTTTGAGATGGCTAGCTTCCGGGATCCAGCGCGAACTTTTTCGCCCGTCGAGGTCATCGAGCGGCTCCTTGAGATCACAGACTACTACGGGCATAGTCCCGTCCCGTGCACATTTCATCGAGCAATGATCTGGCGACCTACCTTCGACTCATTCGGCTTCGACATATATAGCCTGACCAACGACACAAGCGAGGCGTTTGAAACAACGTCGCGAATTGTGTCGGTCTTGCCCAACGGCAGCCGCTCCGCACGAGAGCGCGACCGCACATTGAAGAAAACGATAGCTCGTGGCCTAAACTTGCCCCATCCGCGCAGCCTGTCATCCCACGCTTTCTGACTTTTTCTGACCTCTGAAGAAGCAGTCTGCGAGTCCGAGCAGATCGCTCCTGAGGAGTTCAGCCAAACGAACGTCTCCGCTGCGTCACGACCTTGCGGCTGGAGACGGCCGCTCGCCCGAACACCGGAAGCGGCGCAAGCTGCCCGGCCTTCCGCGCCCGCAAGCGCGGCCCGATATCGGGATTCGCGTGGATTGATTTCGTACGCTGCCCTGAAGTGCTCCCTCGCGAGTATTACATCATCCTGCCTCAGGTAGATCAGCCCCAGATGGTAGAGTGCGGCGTCGAACTTGGGGTCCAGCTCGATGCAACCGGCGGAGATGGCGCACCGCTATGCTCCGGTACGACCGTCTTCAAGATAGGCGCGGCCGACGACGTAGTACATCTCCGAGCGGGCTTGAGGGTGAGCGCCCGTTTGAAGTGGGATATCGCTTCTGCGAAGTCTTCCTTCGCTGACGAGGATTCGACCGAGCCCATAGTGCGCGGTGAAAGAGTTTTCTTGATCTTCAACGCCCGACTCAGGTAGCACGCTTGGCTGACGGAAGGTCGCCATCATCACCGCAGATGACGCCAAGCATCAGTATCGCCGAGATAATGGTCGGCACTCACGCAAACCGCGCGCTCGAGATAGGCCCGGCCAGTTCAGGCTTGTTGGCCCGGAAGAAGTACTCCCCCAACAAAGAATGCCAGTACAGAGTTCGACGGGTCGAGCACCAGGGCGCCTTCTCGAAATACCGAATCCCTCGCTTGGAGTTGCCCTCCACGACTAAGGTCGGCCCCGGTATCGAGCAGTCTGGCAAACAGGTCAAAGTTCTCGCCGCTGAACGCCCTAATGACGCGCTCAGACGAGTGCTCGAATCGCTCCCGCCGCTGACCTCTTCGCTGTGCTCGGCTATTCGGTCGCGCCAGAGGGTCTCAAGCTGCCCACCTTCCAACCGCCCCGCGCTCCGGAAAGGTGCTCTACCAGGGCGTCCAGCATCGCGTGGTCGTAGAGTCCGGTGGTCGCCTGGCGATGTACGAGGTCCAACACAATCTCGATCCGTTCGTTCGCGCGCTGGAGCGTTGATTCGAGGCGCGAGTACGCTCGAGCAAATGCTCCTCGATCGTGGGTCTGAGGAGCTTCTCAACCTGCCATACGCCGCCGCCGTGCGAGTGTTGGTGATGATCATCAATCGCGTTCCGCACGAGCTGCAGGTCTCTCGGTCGTATGAGTTCGGATGAGTGCACTGTTGGCAAAGAATCATGTCTATCCGTTGTTACGGCCGTCAGTTCATCATGGCTTGGAGGCTCAAAATCCCCGGAACTCTTCGCGCGCCCTCCTCTGGTCCACTACCACCAGCGGTCGGAGCGGCGTTCGCTCCAACCCGAACCTCCATCGCGAGACTAAGCTGGAAACAAAGCGAAGCCATCATATAGCACATTCACTATCGTGAGGCAAACAAGCATCATCAGGAATGAGACAGTCGGTAGACGACCGACTCCACTTTATTGAACCCACATTATCTCGCCGCCTTGCCCATAGTGAAACGCCTGGCTGTCTTTTCTCCAAGTCCGCGACCCATTGTATCACGGCAAGTCGCAGCCCTTCAGAATAAAGTTCTGTTCCGATAACTCAAGAGCTGTTCCACCGTCCCCTCCACCGAATTGCTCGCACCTCTAAAAATATTGCATTCGCCGGACGTAGCCCTGCGTACTTGTGAGTGGACGGCAAGCTGCCCGGAGAGTGTTTCCGGGCAGGTTATGACAGGCTAAGTTTCATAGACGCTCACGGCAAGGAGTATAATCACCACGGTAGTGACAACCCTCCCTCTGGCGGCAAAAAGAGGCGGGCACAGACAAAAGAAAGAAGAAGGGATAAGGAAAGTCATTATGAAGAGAAGAGCTGTTGCGGTGTTGGCGCTGGTCGCAGGGTTGGTCCTGAGTGTGAGCCTGGGCACGCCCGCGGTCGCACGAAAGCAACGATCTGCTGCGAGTCCTGCCTGACGGGTAACGCGCGCATTGTTCTGGATCTCAAAAGGTGACCTCCAGCAGCCTCTGGGCGACAATTTCAACACACGATCCGGTCAAAGGCGCCCTGGAGCATATGCAGTCTGGAGATGGCTGAGATCGGCGTCAGGCTGACCGACATCAGCACTGTGTGCAATTGTTTTCCAGGATGGCGGAAAAGAGCCGTCGTCGCAGCGAATGGCGCGTTCAATCAGAAGCGATCTGCTTGCCCGTCTGCGAGCCGACCAGAAAGATCAAGCTCACCTCTGAGAAGTACAAGAACTTTTTGACATCTATACGGCTAAGGGGTCGCGTCCGAGGCAAAAAAGACCAGTACGGATAATATCGACGCCTCATTCGTGTTTTACGATGAAGGGACCGTGGTCGCAGGGTCAGTTGCGAGCGTCCGCTCCTCGGTTGACGCGAAGACCGGGCAACGAGCCAGCATAGCTCAGAATGAAAAGTTGGGCGCTGCGCTCGCGCAGAATCCGACGGCGGCGGCTCGGTTCGCCATTCTGTTGACTTCCGGAATGATGGGCTCAATAAAAACGAGCGAGATACCCTTGCCGGATTTCTCTACGATCTCAATGGCTTTCGGGGCGATCGAGGTCACGTCCGGTGTCGAGCTCAACGTAACGCTTCGAAGCGACACGGAGGAAGCATGCCAGGTCAATTGCGGATTCGCTCAACGGACTACTCGGAATGGCCGGGGATTCCTCGGCGCAGGTGGCGACCCGAAGGGGAAGGCCATCGCGGAGACACTCAAGTCCGTTACAATCACCGCCGCAGTGAATGGTGACGTGAAGATCACCGGCAGCTTGTCAGCCGAGGTGCTGGCCGAAGTGCTCCGATCTGGCAGGTCTTGATATTGAGATCTATCCGCAGATTACGCTGATGAGATCCATCCGCAGATTACGCAGATGACACAGATGTAGAGATGAACAAGAACGGACGGTAGGGAGCCAACCGACAGCTCATCCGCTCTTCCCTCGTTATTTCTGCGTAATCTGCGTAATCTGCGGATCGAATCCCTGATAGGGAGCCAAACCGACAGCCTCATCCGCTCTTCCCTGTTTATTTCTGCGTAATCTGCGGATCGAATCCCTCATCGGGAGCCAAACCGACACCCTCAGCCGCTCTTCTCTGTTTTTTCTGCGTAATCTGTGTAATCTGCGGATGTATCACAGCTTCAGAATGCCGGCCGCATTGCCATAGAGAATCTTCTCGCGCACCGGCTCCGAAAATCCCTCGAGGGCGTCAAAGTCCCCTCAGCCAACGTTTAGGCTCTATGAACGGATAATCGCTTCCAAACATTATCCGATCCTGCAGTCGCGTCCGGGCCTCATCCATAATCTGCTTCGGTATGTACCTGGGCAACCAGCCCGATAGATCCATAAACACATTAGACTTGTGGCCGATAATTGCCAGCATCTCTTCGTGCCAGGGCCACGCTGGATGCGCGCCTATGATCGTCAGTTCCGGAAAATCGGCGGCGACAAAGTCCAGGTAGATCGGGCGTGTGTAGTCCATCTTGATGCCCATTCCGCCTGGCGCTCCGGCTCCCCAGTCCGTTCGTGCCGGTATGAAAGAGCGCCGGCACTCCCAGAGAGGTGATCTTCTCGTATAGTGGATAGAAGCGCGTGTCATTGGGATAGAAGGCCTGAATTCCCGGATGAAACTTCGCGCCACTCATCCCAAGCTCGCTGATTGAACGCTCCATCTCATGGATCGCCCACGCTCCTTTCCATGGATCGACCGAAGCAAAGCCGATGAACCGCCCGGGATAGGTCTTCACGATATCGGCAACCTCGTCGTTGGTCAGAGGAGGCAAGCCGGTCGCCGTTTCAGCGTCCCAGGCGAGCAATACCCCGATGATGTCGAGCTCTTTCGTACATGCGAGCTACTTCATCCATCTCGCGAATCGACACTGTGGTGCGAAAGAACTTCTCGGCCATCAGGCGATACGGTTTAATCGCGCCGTCCAGAAACTGGATCGTTGGAAGATGAACATGCATGTCTATCGCTTTGGGCATAGGCGTCTCTGCTGACTTAATCGTTCATTTGAAGAAGCGAAGGCGGGCGCCGGAGCCTGGCCGCCCGCCTTCGAACCTGAAGACAAAGGTAAGAACGTAACTATCGACCCGACTGGGCCTGGGCCTGACCCGGCTGTTGCTTGCGCGGAAGCTTCTTGTCGCGCATCGCCGTGTTGTAAACGAACGCAGCCATAATCGTCGCCGCCTGCCCTCATGTCGTCTTCTCCTGAATGCGGTCATAGACATCCATGTTTGAGTGGTGCGTTCTGGTGTCGTACTCGATTTCGTCTTGTATGAACTGGAATCCCGGAAGTCCCACGCCATCGAACGATAGATGATCCGTGCCGCCGGTGTTCTGAATCGTGAGGGTTGAGGCGCCCAGATCCTTGAACGGCGCAAGCCAGGCTCTGAAGATCGGCCTCACTGCTTCGTTCCCCTGCAGATAGACTCCGCGGACCTTTCCGGTGCCGTTGTCGAGATTGAAGTACCCGGCAAATTTCTCATAGTCCGGCTTGATTTCCGTTGGTGCGGCTGGGACCTGTGGGGCGCCGGCGCCTGCGCCTCCCGCTCCGCCTCCGCCGCCCGTGCGTTGTGGGGCCTTTGCAAAGTGATCCGTAACATATGCGCGCGATCCCAACAGACCCTGTTCCTCGCCGCTCCACAGCGCGACCCTGATAGTTCTTCGAGGCTTGAGCCCGAGGGTCTGAAGAATTCGGATTGCCTCAAGGCAGACGGCGGACCCGGCGCCGTTGTCGGTCGCTCCGGTTCCCGCGTGCCAGGAATCGTAGTGAGCGCCGAGCATCACGATCTCGTCCTTCAGATCGGTGCCCGGAATCTCCGCGACGACGTTGTAGCTCATCAGGTCCTGATCGTAGAACTTCGCCGCTATGTTGACTTCGAGCTGTACCGGCACGCCTTTAGTTATCATGCGGACGAGCCGGTTATAGTGTTCGGCCGCGACTCCCAGTTGCGGGATCACCCGTGGCGCCTCCTTGGACCTATGGACGCGGTCGCTGATCGAATGGAGTATCGGGTGGAGCAGGGATAGTCACCTGCTGGACGAATATCGTGCCGCCATCTCCGCGGCCCGGATCGAGGATGACCGCGGCGCCTTCGGACTGGCACATCTGCCACTTCTTGTTGATGAGGTCCGCTGCCGCTCTCTGCTCGGCCGTCAACTCGGGCCGGCGTCCACCGAAGCCTCCGCCCGCGGCATCGGCGTTGGCCATCTTCAGGAGTTCCTCATCCGTCAGTCTCGGCCTTCGGCGGTAAAGTGGGCCTTTACCTCGCGGGCGGAAGCGATCAGCAACAACGGCGCCCTTGAGCTGGCCTTTATACTTTTCCAGGTCGGCCTCGGCTTTGGCATCCAGATAGATCGCCTTGCCGCGGACGGTTCCGTTAGTGCCTGGGGACCATGCCCTTGATAAGCCTATGAGTGGAATGAACTGAGGGTTGGTAACGTTGGCGGTGAAGCCCTCGAGGCTCCAACCGCGGCCGAAAGGGCCCCAGGATTCGAGGTGTGAGTTCTGAAGCCCCCACTCGGAGAGCTTGCTCTTGGCCCATTCCCTGGGCGGCCTTGATGTTGGGCGAACCGGTCAACCTCGGTCCGTAGACGTCGGTCATGTAGCTCAAGAGTTCCATCACCTGGGAACGTTTGAGCCCTTCATCTTTGATCTTGTTGATTGCATCGAGATCGACCTTCTCCCTGGGGACCCTGGGCGCTGACCCCGACGCCCGACAGAAGAAGACTCAGAATAAGTAAGCAGACATTTGCTGAGCGCCTGAACATGTTTGTCCTCCTGATGAACGCGATAGCTTGTGAAGCCAGGTTACCGAAAGCAGTGTACTGTTGATTCACTGAGTTGGTTACGCGAGATTCCACTGGTTGGAAACCATAGCCATACGGTCGGTTGCGCCTGATACGCGTAGCATTTCAGCGAAACTGATGCGAGAAGCGCATGCTAGTGGCCGGAATGTCGATCGTCAAGCTGTAAGTTACACCAGACTAGACCGTCACTCGCTGCGCCTTGTTACGATCAAGGCTTGTGATCGAGTGACGAAGGAGAAGCCACGAATTACACGAATTTCACGAATTGACACGAACCATTCGTGATCATTCGTGCGATTCGTGGAATTCTACTGGCTGCTCCTTCCGCCGGTACCCAAATGAATATTTCAGTGAAACAAGCAAATGCCGGCGAACTGCGCGAGCGGTATCCTCAATTCACCTATGAGAGCTTCTCTATCAAGCGATCGACGGCGATCTAGTTCTGCGGTTTCACTTCAGCACCGGCCCGGAGATCCGCTTCGAACCCGAAATCAGGATCAAGTCTATTGCTCAATCCGGGATCGATTCGATCGACCCGGCCGGTCTCGATGTCCTGGCCTTCATCTGGGCCTCATCGAGATGCTCAGCTACTGGAAGGCGACCTGTTCGCCTGAGATTGTGGTGAAGGCGGGCGCAATGAATGCCGAACAGGTCGGGTGGTGGAAGGATCTGCTGCTGCGCGGATGGGTGAGTTCTTCTACGTGAATGGGATTGATTTCAGGAGACCTGACTTTGTGGAGATCAGGGTTGCATCGAAGTCCGGTGACGCTCAGCGATACGATAAGCCATTGAGCGACCGGACCCCTGGTGATGGCGAGTGGCGGAAGGACTCAGCCCTTACGCTTCAACTTGTTCAGGAGGCGGGCCTGGAGTTCAACTGCCCTTATGCTCAATCCATTGCCGGCGGCCTCAGCTTTGATTGCCAAAGCAGGTTGCCGGTCTCCTGTCATTGTGACGAGAACTATCGATCCGCGATTACTCGAACTCAACAAGCGGGGTTTCTTGAACGGCCACACGCCTTTCTCGGCGTTGCTTTCATTCCTCGGTGTGACATGTGCAGTCTTGTTGGACTATCGAAGTGTAATTGTCTCGAACGAACGCAGCAGCAATGAAGCCAACGTCGAGTTCCTCGGGACGCAGGTGAATCATCAGTACTGAAGACGTTCGAGTTCGAGCAGCGTTTTCGATACTACTCGCGAAAATATCTCGCGTCGGGGGTCGACTACCTCAGTCTGTTGAGGCCGCTCTACGAGATTCAGATTATCCGCTTGATTGCAGGCTATCCCGAACTCTTGCCGATCTTCAGGAGCTGCAATCGCAATCAGTTTGAAGGAGCTTGCGCGGCCGCTGCCCGAAATGCATATCGGTCTTCACCCTGTTCTATCCGTTCCTGTCAAACTCGGAGTTGCTCGCCACGTTTGGCGATGATTTTTTGAACGTGAGGATGCAATACCTGTCTTGCGGCAACTCGCGGGGACCTCCGGGCACAAGCCGTTCGAATGCGTCGGCACTCACGAGGAGACGATAGGAGCGCTCTATCTGGGTTTGCAGCGCGCGAGGACTTCACCGCAGAGGCACAAAGAACACAAAGAAGGCGCAGTGGAAGAGTTGCCGGCCGCGTTGCGCTTCGCTGAAGAGGAGATTCTTCCCGCGTATCCACACGCTGATGAGATGGCGAGGACTGTGCTCTCAGCCTGGAGCGATGAACACAACTTGCCGCTTGAGTTCGAGAAGTTGTTGCGACAACGACTCAACTCCTGCGGCTCCGAATAAGCGCGGAATGCGGAAATCCGCAATGCGCAATCCGCAATCGAAATGGATCTCGATGTGGAAACTTGAGGAACTCGGAAACCAAGTCGATACTGATTCTCGGCATGGGCGTCGAAGGACTCAGCACGCCCAAGTTCCTCCGAGAGTTGTTCCCAGACAAGAACCTGGCGGTCGCTGACCTCGGACCACTCGAACGCCTCGACGCTGAAGCCCAGGCGGGCATCGCGTTGGATTCCCGCCTCGTTCAGCACTTCGGCGAGAACTATCTCGGGTTCCTCGATCAGTACGAGTTGATCATCAAGACTCCGGGGATCAGCATCGTCAGGCATCCGGAGATCCAACGTGCCTTCGAGGCCGGACGGCTCACCTCTCACACGGCGCTGTTTTTTGCGAACTGTTCGGGCACGATAATTGGAATCACCGGCACCAAGCGGTAAGGGAACCACTTCGAAGCTCATCCACTGCATGCTGAAAGCTGGAGGGCTTGATGCGCACCTGGTGGGTAATATCGGGAATCCGCCTCTTCCTCTCTTAAGGAAAGCCGGAGAGTCTTCGATATTTGTCTTCGAGCTTTCGGCTCAACAACTCGAGACTCTTCGCCAGGAGCCCGCACATTGCGGTTCTGCTGGAACGTCGTGCCGGATCACCTCGATCACTTCGAACTTCGAGAATTACGTCCAGGCAAAGCAGAACCTTGCGCGGTACCAAATGAAGCGGGACTACCTCGATCTACAATCCCGATGTTCCCGGTGCCTAGGCGTATCGCATCCGAGGCACGCTCCCAACTCATTCCCTGTTCAATTGAAGCGCCCGCTCGACCGAGGGTGCTTCATCGAGGAGGGGCACGTGGTTTGTCGTCTGGGTGAGACTGAAGAGTCAGTTGGTTTGATGAAGTGAGCAGCGTGCTGCCGGGGTCGTTCAACCTCCACAACGTTGTTCCCGCAGTTGGAGTTGCGAAGTTGTTGGGCCTGAGCAATGGACAGATCATCGAGGGATCCGCGGCTTCAAGCCCGAGGAGCATCGCTTCGAGCGTGTCGGAAGGTTTCAGGGCATCACGTTCTATAATGCCTCGATCGCTACAGTGCCCGAAGTGACGATTGAACATCTGAAGTCCCTTGGCGACGACGTGGAGACCATGCTGCTCGGCGGATTCGACCGAGGCGATGGACTTCGGAACACTTGCCGAACGTATAGTGCACAGCAAGGTACGCACGGTCATTCTGTTTCCAGAGACCGGTCGGCGAATATGGGAAGCCATCAGCGCGTGGGCGGCTGGGTCATCAAGCGAGTTGCCGCAGCACTTCTTCATAGACGGAGGCGCCGGCGCTGAGAGCGCGATGAAGGAAGCGGTCAGGATCGCATATCTGACATACCGCGCGCCGGCAGGATATGCCTTCACTCGCCGGCGTCTCCGAGTTTTGGAGTATTCAAAACTACAAGGAGCGCGGCCAACTCTTCAAAAGATTCGTGAGGGAATTGGGGAAGTAGAAGAAACGAAATGCGAAATGCGAAGTGCGAAATTCCAATCGCGAAACAGACGTTCGGGAATTGCGCATTTCGAATTTCGAATTTCGCACTTCGCATTTCGCATTTCACACCGGTTTGAGGTCGGGTTCGACCCATCGCATCCGAGCCTCAGGGATAACAAGCGATCACGGCTGTAGTACTCGAACGGAATGTCCTTGTTGCCGAATGTGCGAATTATGCCATTCGCCAGTTCCACGATCGACCTCTGCCGGCATCGGATTGCTGGAGAGATACTTTGCCACGAGTCTGGTCCAGGAGAGGGTGATCGTTTCGTGATACCCGCTAGGTGGCTGTCGTCTTGATCCCGTTGGCTCCGTTGTATCGCAGGATGCCATTGCGGATGAGCGTGGTCGCTTCGATCTCGGATCGCTCCGATCAGATACCACATTGCAACGGTCAGGTGCGCCGAATGGTCCACTCGCTCCTGGGTAGAGTACACTGCTCGAACGCGCGGATGAAGCTCCTGATCTGCGCGGCGTCGCAATACGCGCCGGTCTCCTCATCGATTTCTGAAGTCTCCACTGCCCGTCTCCTTTCGTTAGTTTGGGCCGAGGTCACCTGAGAGCGTCAGGCGACCCCGGTCTGGGCCTCTTCGAGGAAGAGGTATTTGCGCCACTCCGGACGCGATTCCGCAGCGTGACAGAGCGCAGCGCGTTCGATGGCGTGCGTGAGCGCGCTCGGATTGGCAAGCAGAGGCATCCGCGCTTCTTCAGGAGTCCGGTCGCCCTTGCGCTGATTGCATCGCGAAGCACGCCGCGCACAGATTGTCAGCCGTTGTCCGTCCACCGCGCGAACGAGGCACGATGTGGTCGATCGTCAACTCGAAGCCATTGCCACGCGTGCCGCAGTACTGGCAGCGATGACGATCGCGCATCAGGATCCGCGAGCGTTTGGTGCTCGACCGTCCCTGACGGCCTCGCACGTCGATGTACTCGATCAGGCGAATGACGCTGGGCGCGGGAAAGACGAAGTGCTGTGATCTCAACACGCGGTCGCCATCCATCTCCACCACGTCAGCCGAGTGTTTCAGACCAGTCGCACGGCACGAGGAATGGATATAATGCCGAGCGCTTCGTATGAAGCGTTCAGGCAGGAGAACTTTTCGTGTGAGTACCATAAAACCTCCGTTGCGCGTTTCGCGTTCTGCGTTTCGCGTTCGAGCTTTCCGGTCAACGCGAAACGCGGAACGCGGAACGCGAAACGTTTTTAGGTAGTCGGAGAAGGAGTCGAACCTTCGACATCCGGTTTGTAAGACCGGCGCTCTGACCAACTGAGCTATCCGACCACAAGTCGAGAGCCTCGTGCGGGAATCGAACCCGCGCCATCGGTTTGGAAGACCGAGGTCATAGCCACTAGACCAACGAGGCTGATGGAGCCGGTGGTGAGACTCGAACTCACAACTTGCGGTTTACAGGACCGCTACGCTTCCAATTGCGTCACACCGGCAAGCGATTGCGGATTGCGGATTTCGGATTGCGGATTGGCGGAATTATGTGGTCATCCGCGCTCGCGGAGTTCTCGAAGTTCTCAATTCGCAATTCGACATTCGCAATTCGACATTCCAATCTGGTGGGCCCGGCAGGACTCCAACCTGCAACCCCTCGGTTCGAAGCCGAGCGCTCTATACATTTGAGCTACAGGCCCCAAGACGATTGGCGGATTTCGGATTGCGGATTTCGGAATGCAAAGTTTGATAGGGGCAATCCGACTTCCACAATCCCCGATTCGGAAATCCGCAATCCGCAATCCACAATCCGCAATTCTCAGTCGGGATGGCGGGATTCGAACCTGCGGCCACCTGCTTAGAAGGCAGGCGCTCTTTGTTCCACTGAGCTACATCCTGAAACCTCTGGTGGAGTCGACTGGAATTGAACCAGCGTCTCTCGGGTGCAAGCCGAGTGCTCTGCCGATTGAGCTACAACCCCACGTTCAAATTCGAAATTCGAAATTCGAATTGAAATTGAAATTTGCTTCCTGGCTACGGGGGAGGGTCGAACTCCCAATTTCGTGGTTCAAAGCCACGCGTGTTGCCGATTACACCACCCCGTAAGGAAATGCGTAATGCGAAATTCGAAATGCGAATTTGGCATCTGCCAACCTCCGCAATCCACAATCCACAATCCGCAATTCTCAGTCGGGGTGGCAGGATTCGAACCTGCAGACCCCTGCTCCCAAGGCAGGTGCGCTAGCCAAACTGCGCTACACCCCGAAACTGGCTCTGACGGCAGGATTCGAACTCTGCGACTTCCTGCTTAACAGGCAGGCACTTCTTACCAACTGAGTTACGCCAGAAGAAATTTCGAATTTCGAATTTCGAATTTCGAATTCCTCGAGTGGTTGGGGCCGGATTCGAACCGGCTGCCTCTGGGGCTTCAACCCAGCGCTCTTCCTAATGAGCTTCCCAACCGAGCCGATTGCGGATTGCGGAATGCGGATTTCGGATTGCGCCTTTGTGTGTCGACGCTCCACAGGCTGGATGAGTCTGCCACATTCCCAATTTTGTCATTTCGCATTTCGCATTTCGCACTCCGAATTTCTCCGTCCTGGTGGCTGGAGGCGGAGTCGAACCGCCGCTTCCTGCTTATGAGACAGGCGCTCTGCCTCTTGAGCTATCCAGCCACGATCATGGAGCCCGCGACGAGATTCGAACTCGCGACTGCACCCCAACCGCGGGTGTGCTCTACCGTTTGAGCTACGCGGGCTCATTCCAAACTGGTGGGCCGGGGAGAATCGAACTCCCACTCTTCCGCTTAAAAGGCGGATACTCTTCCAACTGAGCTACCGGCTCCGACGACCGCGGATTGCGCGATTGTGGAATTCGGATTGCGGAGTTTTGAACCCTGCGATCTCGCAATTCCGCAATCCCGCAATCCGCAATCCGCAATCCGCAATCCCTCATGCCCCCGCCGAGATTCGAACTCGGATCACGCACTGATCTGGTGCTTGCATGGGTATAAGCCTGCCGCTCTGCCGTTGAGCTACAGGGCGCCCAATCCACATCCGCAATCCACAATCCACAATCCGCAAATCCCACAATCCAGCAAATCCCCAATCCGCATCGAATGGTGGGTCCGGCGAGACTTGAACTCGCAACCTCTCGCTTAAGAGGCGAATGCTCTACCCTTGAGCTACGGACCCAAATCTGGCGGGGGCGACGGGATTTGAACCCGCGACCTCTCGATCGACAATCGAGCGCTCTGCCATCTGAGCCTCGCCCCGTGAATTGTTCATTGCGAAGAAAGAGACGAGCAGCGAACACGTTACCGCGTTCGTATTCCGCCTCTTTCATCTCGCTATTCCTATAGGCCCGGGCAGAATCGAACTGCCGGCCGCACGGTTATCAGCCGTGTGCTCTGCCAACCGAGCTACGGGCCTGTGTTCAAAGAACTGGCTGCGAGGGAAGGAGTCGAACCTTCAGTCTCCTGAGTCAGAGTCAGGCGTGTTGCCGATTACACCACCTCGCAATAAATCTGCTGGGGTGAGTGGCGGGACTCGAACCCGCGCCTCCGGGACCACAACCCGGCGCTCTGCCAACTGAGCTACACCCACCAGGAATTGCGGATGTTCGGATTTCGGCATTGCGGATTTGTGAGCTGGTTCTTAAACCGCCAATCCACCAACCTCATTCCTGGATTCGAATCCGCCATCCGAAATCTCCCAATCAAATCCACAATCCGCAATCCACATTCGAAGTAGGGCGTACGGGAATTGAACCCGTGATCTCCACTTTGAAAGAGTGGCGGCTTGCCTCTTGCCCAACGCCCCAGAAACCTGAGCCAATGCGGGAGGAGGGAGTCGAACCCTCAAGCCCGGATGTTTAAGATCCGTGTGTCTGCCAAATTCCACCACCCCGCAAACATCTGGTAGCGGAGCCGGGGAGTCTCACCCGGTGATGTTCTGGTTATGAGCCAGACGAGCCTCTATTGCTCCATCTCCGCATCTGAAAAGCACGCGGTGAGATTCGAACTCACGATGACCGGTTTTGCAGACCGGCGCCTTAACCAACTTGGCTACGCGTGCACTCGAGCTGGAGCTTCGTGCGGGAGTCGAACCCGCTCCTCCGCCGCGGCAGGGCGGCGTCCTTCCATCTAGACCAACGAAGCTCATCCTGACTCTGTGGTGCTGGCGAAGGGGAGTCGAACCCTCACCGAACTGAGTTTGAGTCAGTCGCCTCTGCCAATTGGGCCACGCCAGCAAGTGGGCCATCCGCAGATGTCGCAGATTTCGCAGATGAAACGAATGATTTGTCTTAGTTGCCTCACTGACCCTCCTGCATCTGCTCCTTCCGTCCTTTCTCCGGGTTCTTCATCTGTCGTCATCTGCGCAATCTGCGGATCGATGTCGCATCGAAACATTGGTGCCGGCGGAGGAGTCGAACCTCATCGACTGGTTTCTAAGACCAGTGCCTCTGCCAGGTTGGCTACACCGGCGTAAATCTGACCCTCTGACTTCGAGCTTTGACCTCCGACTTCTGACCTCTGACCCTTGAAACTGGTGAACCCGGCAGGACTTGAACCTGCGACCTACGCTCCGCAAGCTTGCGCTCTCATTCCATCTGAGCTACGGGTCCGCGGCATTACCGATCTCTGGCGGAGACGGCAGGAATCGAACCTGCACAGGCTTTCACCCGGCGATTTAGCAAACCGCTGCCATACCGTTAGGCGACGTCTCCGCGATGGCGGAGGGTGAGAGAGTCGAACTCTCACGGGACTAGCCCGCCGGTTTTCGGGACCGGTGCCATACCATTAGGCGAACCCTCCACAATCTCTTCCGGAAACGGGAGCAGGAGGAGTTGAACCCCCATCTCTGGTTTTGGAGACCAGCATGTTGCCGGTTACACCATGCTCCCAGGCGCACAGACTCCGGCCGGCTGCCGGTAGCCGTGCGGTTATCTGGTGCTGAGGGAGGGAATCGAACCCACATGGCCACCGGGACCAGCGGTTTTACAGGCCGCCGCAATTCCATTCTGCCACCTCAGCACAAGTCGAGATTTGTGCTATTATTCAATTGTCAAAAAACCTAAAAGGAGCGAATCCGTTCTGAACTCAAAGCTCAGAAGCGGCCGCTCCTCTAGGTCTCGTTTAAGCTTAACTTTTGGAGATTTCGGGAGCGGGAATCCGCTCCCGCTGAATCAACTCTGACGGCGCCTATAATCGGAGAACTGTTTGATGTTCCGCCGACCAGTTGCCACATATGGTATTGACGCCCGTCAAGTTCATATTGAGTTGTAATGATGGCGTGCTCGGGCAAGGTCTAAACCCAGAAGACACACCGGTCGACTCGACCCGCAGGTGAGCCGCGCCGCCTTTCATCATTCTCGTTCCGGTCGTGTGTCCTTTGAGCATCATTGAATCTTTACTCCGAGAGTCTATACTCGAATCTGTACTCCAGGTTCCTCAACGATGAAGGAATGCAGACTATAAACCAGCCTTGCAGCTTTTTCAATAACTATTTTTTCCGGGGCAATCGTTTCTTGTGGGCCCCAGCGTCGAGTTCAAGAAGTGCGCAGACAACCAAACGCAGGCAGAATGAAACAAAGAGATCGCTGTTCAGAGTTCAAGCTTCAGTTGCTCTTTCAGTGGCCGTTAACGTGAGAGACAAGCTGAAGCTGTTGAACTCTAAACGTGAGACGCAAGCGGAAGCTTGAACTCTGAACTTTCGCTCTTTTGACTTGCTTCAATCCGGCCCATATAATCCGACCGGCTGAGTCACAGTCATCCAGGAGGCAGTCTGATAGTGCGGCTGCAGGCATCATGTTTCGTCGTTCTAATACTGATGTGCGCTTCATTCTGTCGTGCAGACGAGGCATCCGAGGCGCACACCTTGCTTGTCGAAGCCCCGCGGACGCGTGGAACGATTCCGACGGCGACAGCATTCCTGATAAGGCTGAACTGCGATCGTTCGACGACCGGCAGAACTTCCGGGCTTGGTTTGCAGCCATCGCCGAGATGCAGTTCTATCGGATCAGTGAGAGTGGAATCGAGAGCAGCGCGACTGCGCCGGTCTGGTCCGTTTCGCCTGGCGCGAGGCCCTGCGTCATCACGACCGCCCATGGTTTCAAAGAATGGGCGGCGAGTTTGAATCGATCGCTCCCGACGTCCGAGCCTACAGTCTCGAGAAGGGGCCCCTCGGGAGAGAAGCTTTTCGTGCGGACTTCGGTAAATTTCAGGTTGGCGATCTGACTGACGGCAAATTCTCCGGAGTTCGCCGACGCCCGGACGCTCAAGAACTTCAATGTCGAATTCGTGAGCCGCGATCGCCGCGCGGGCTGAGCGCGGCGATCTTCTCTTCTTCCATCAGCCCTGGGTGCAGAAGTATCCCTACCATAACATGATGATCTTAATCGGCGAACCGCATGTGGACGGCGAAGGCGAGCGCGACTGGGTCGTCTATCACACCGGTTCGTCGCCCGCGGACGAAGGCACGATCAAGAAGGTGCGCCTCACGGTGCTGGATCATCATCCCGACAAACGCTGGCGGCCGATTGAGTCGAACCCTAATTTCCTTGGATTCTATCGCCTTAAGATTCTCCAGTGAGCCTTCAAAGGAGGGCATAGGAGGTGTCGTCAACTGATTCCAAATCAGCAATCTCATTCCCGTCTCCCCGGTGTTCTTGTGGTGCATCGCGATCTCTATGTGATTGTGGTAGCCGCGACTGTCTCGATTGCCGCGGTGCGGAATGCGCGTCTAACGCCGCTCACCGACGCCGGGCGCGGAAATCGGCCCGCAGCTGCGAAGCCCGCTGCCCGCAGCCGCCACGGCGACTGTGGCGGGCGCCGTGACTAAGCCTGCGACGGAATACAAACCCTACTTCGCGCTCTCCACCAATCGCACCTACAGCACGAGCGACCGCACCCGCGTCTGGATCAATTATCTGGGCATCGACTTCCTCGATTTCCGTCTCTACCGGGTGAAAGACCCATCGAAGTTCTTCGCGAAGCTCAAAGATCCTCACAAGATGGGCGAGCCTGAGAAGCAAGCCATGCAGCCTCAGCTCAAGATTCCACCTCTCGCTGGCCGAAAAGCTCCATGGTCGTTTCAAGGTCTCGGTCTTCGAAGTCGATCAAGCAACCGTACTTCCGCGAACAACTCAAACGTGAAACACGCGAATCGCTAAACCAGAAGCTTCGCGGCGACGGCGACCAGGTGCCTCTCAACGTTGCAGACTACGCCCGGCTGCCGCTGCTCAATCCCGGACCAACTCGTCAGAGCCTCGGCGCGAGAAGCTTCCCCTCTGGATAACGAATACGACACCCGAATGGTGATGGTGGGAAAGAGCGAGCCCGGCGTCTATCTGGTCGGAAGCCGTCAATGGCGACCTGCGCGCCTACACCATCGCAGGTGGTGACCGATCTCACGATGATAATCAAGGCAGCGCCCGGCGGAGAGATGCTCATCTACACAGTCGACCGTAAGTCGGGCGAGCCGCGCGGAAGGGTCGACGTCGGAGATCGTAAAATCCAAGACTCTGGCGAAAGAGTAAGACCGACAAGAACGGAATACTGAAGACCCGAGTGGGCAAGGCCGCTGCGCATGGTCCCGATGCCGATCCCGAATCAGCCGAAGGACGCCTGGTGATGGCGCGCTCGGGCGATCACTTCGCGATTTCCGACCTCTCGTCGTTCTACTTTGGCGACGGCGAGGGCGAGAGGAGAGATGGAGGGCGAAGGGTACACGGCCGGCGGCATGACCGGATACATCTACACCGACCGGCCCGTCTACCGGCCTGCGCAGAAGGTTTAGCTTCAAGGGCATTCTCAGGAAGAGCAGGTGATCGCGGATATGAGATTCCCACCGGAAACGTCGTCGTCACGATCGAGGATCCAAACAGCGGAAAGAGTCTTAAGCAAAGAGCCTGACATTGTCGCCGCGCGGCACCTTCAGCGGGGAGGTCGACGATCGCATCCAGCGCGCCGCTCGGCAGCTATCACATCGTCGTCCTGCACAGGCAGCTCCAGAAACCAGCGGAGAGTTTGAAGTCCAGGAGTACAAGAAGCCCGAATACAAAGTCACAGTGACCACGCCGAAGAAGTTTGCGAAATCCGGCGAGAAGACGTGGAGTTCTCGATTGAAGCCCGTTATTTCTTCGGCGAGCCGGTTAAGAACGCCGTAGGGTGACCTACTACCATCTACCGCAGCCGCTATTATCCGTCGTGGTGGGAGCGGGATGAGGACGAGGAACAGGATGAAGAACGAAGGGGAGAGGAATCGAGCTACGGCTACGGCAACGCGACATGGTCAGGGACGGGCAGGAGAAGCTGAACGCCAATGGCAAATTCGAAGTCGAGTTCGAAGTGCCCGCGGCCGAAGAGAACTCGGCCAACGACTACAGCTACAGACTCGAAGCTCAGGTGACCGACCAGTCGCGCCGCACGGAAGAAGGGAAGGCCAGCTTCGTAGGCACACGCGGCAACGTCGTCGCAGAGACTCAGACGGATCGATATGTCTACTATGCGGGTGATACCGCTAAGATTCAGATACGCACCGCCGATTACGAGGGCAAGCCTCTGAGCGCCTCGCTTAACCCTGGAATTTCTGGGCGGCACTGGGACAAGGTCGAAAAGCAGTACGAGGACGGCCAGAAATACTTTGAATACGTCTCACGAGATACGACGCTGAGCTCCGCGGATGTAAACACCGACGCTCAAGGCCAGGGTGTCTACGAGTACCGCATAACCAAGCCCGGCAGCATCTACATCAAGACCATCGTCAAGGAAGGCAAGAACCGATTCGTTGGAACCGAACAACTATCTCTGGGTCGCGGATCGCTCGGATCGAGTGGTCCGGACTGGGCTTATCAGGACAGCGGCTCGATCAAGCTGGTACCCGATAAAAGTCTCTACCAGCCGGGCGAGACCGCGCACGTGCTGGCAATGCTCCCGACCGCCGGGGCTCACCTGCTGGTGCACAATGGAGTTGTCCGGCGTTATGAATGCGAGGCGAGTCGACGCCTCCGCGCGCGCCGTGATGATCGATGTCGCCGATCGATCCGCGCTATGCTCCCAACGTCTACCTGAACGTGGCTTATGTACAGAACGGCGAGATGTACACTCACGATCGCCTGCTCGAGAGTCCCGCGACCAACAAGTTTCTGAACCTCGAGGTGCCATACGCCGACAAGAAGGAGTACAAGCCGCAGGAGACCGCGCACTACGCGATCCTGGCCCGCAATATGGACGGCTCCGCGGCTTCGGGAGCGGAGTGACCTGGGCATCATCGACGAGGCGATCTACGGTGTGCGACCCGACCAGACGCGCGACATAAAGAAAGCGTTCTACGGCCGGCGCTACAATCAGGTGCAGACCACTTTTGCTCTCTCTATTACTTCACCGGTTACTCGGGCGACAAGCCGGCGAACCTTGCAAAGGCCAACAAGCCTGCGCTATCAACTGGCCGACTTCAAGAACGAAGGCCAGTACGCCGAACCAACTATTCGCAAAGGATTTCAAGGACACGACTTTCTGGCAGCCGTCTCTTATGACCGGCGCCGACGGTAAAAGCAACAATCGAGGTGAAGTTGCCCCGACAACCTGACCACCTGGCGAGCGGCCGCTCGGGCGGTTACGGCTGATACAAAGGTGGGCGCGGCAATCGCCAAGGTCGTCGCGCGCAAGGACCTGATCCTGCGACTCGAGACGCCGCGTTTCCTGACTGAAGGCGATACTGTCACACTGTCGGCCATCAGTTCATAACTACCTTGAGAGCGACAAATCCACGAAGATATCCATAGAGTTAACCGGCGCGCGGTTGTTAGACCCGGCGTCGCAGACGGTGAACATTGCTGAAGAAGGGCGAGCATCGAATTGACTGGCGCGTTGCCGCCAATCAGGTTGGAGTAGATCGGCTTCTGGCTCAGGCGAAAACCGAAGAAGAATCCGACGCAGTTCAGCTTCCTCTCGGAAGTGCTGCCAGCATGGGCTGCATAAGACTTCGGCTGAATCGCTCGCCATCACCGATGAGAGTGCGGAGAAGACCTTCTCGCTGGATCTGCCCGACAACGCTCACGCTGCTGCCAGGGTGCTTCGAATCGAGGCAGCGCCTTCGACTGCGGCTACGTTGTTCGGCGCGCTCGACTATCTGACCAGCTATCCGTACGGATGCACCGAGCAGACTATGTCGAGCTTCTTGCCGAATGTGATCGTCTCTCAGGCTCTCAAGGAGATCAAAGCCGCGTCGATTAGAGACTCGAACGACCTGCCGATCAAGGTCCAGCGCGGGTTGGCACAGGCTCTACGCCTACCAGCACGACGACGGAGGCTGGGGCTGGTGGAAAGATGACAAGACCGATCCTTTTATGAATGCCTATGTCGTCGACGGCTTGATAATGGCCACCAGAGCCGGTTACAAGGTGGACCGTGATCGGCTCAAACGTGGACGCCGATAAGCTCCGCTGAGATGATCGCCGCGGGCAAGACCGAAGAGGGGAAAGACCATCGACCCCGAAGCTCGCGCCTTCATGATCTATGCGCTCTCTGAAAGCGGAGATGTGGACGGAGCCTGGTGAACGATCTGTTCGCTAAGCGCGGCGAGCTGCAACCGTACGCAGGCGGGCCTTGCTGGCATTGATTCTCAAGGGTCGCCGCGATGACAACCGCGCGCGCCAGGTGGCGGGTGAAATAGGAAGGTTCGACTCGGGCTACCGACTTCGATGCTCACTGGGAATCGAAGCGCGCCCGATGCTCGACTTCTCAGAGAGCAACGACACAGAGGCAACGGCGTTTTCGTTGAAGGCCATTGCGCGCATTTCGCCGCAGAGCCAGTTGCTGCCGAAGGTCGCTCGCTGGCTGGTCGGCAATCGACGCAACGGCTACTACTGGGACTCGACCAAGCAGACCGCGTTTGCAGTGCTTGGATTGACTGAGTATCTCAAGGTCAGCAAGGAACTGTCGCCCGACTATAACCTTCAGATCTTCGTAAATGGAGAGCAGGTGCTGACCAAACGGGTGTCGACTCTGACGCGACTGCGGGCGATCGTTCGTTCTGAGCGGAAGAGCCGGACAGGTTGGCCGCACTAATCTGGTGAAGGTCAAAGAGCGGTCGGGCGTGTTGTACTTCCAGCCACGCTCAATTACTACACCAGGGAGGGACAACGTCGCCGCACAGGGATCATCGGAGCCGAGTCTAGCGCGCGAGTATTTGCGGTTGCGAGTTGTTGAGTCGGGAGGGTCCTCGAAGTGGTCAGTCGAACCGCCTGCGGAGAGCTGCGATCTGCGACCTTATCGTATCGCGCCTGCACCTGCGAGGCGCAAAGACGCAATACGTGATGGTCGAGGACCCGATTCCGGCGGGTTGTGAACAGGTCGAACGAGTGAGCGGGATCGAGCTCATTACAGCGCGAATCACTGGTGCGACTGGTACAGCTCGCGCGAGTTCCGCGATCAGCGGACGGCATTTTTCCTGAACTACTGATGGCGATACGACGGTTCCAGTATGCGCTGAGGGTTCAGGTGCCGGGTGAATTCAAGGTGCTGCCCGCGCGAGCGGAGCTGATGTACCAGCCGGCGGTACAGGCGAACACGGCTTCGACGGGGATGAAGCTGCTGGATAAGAGGTAATACTCGGAACAGTGATTGCAATGGACAACCTGGTGTTTCAGAATCCCACCCAAGATTGGTCATTCCGTATGTGTCCAAGGTGGAACAATCGACCGACCTGGGATTGCCAGTTGCTAGGATTTATCCCCGCATGCTATTAAGCCTGAGCCTTCAGATGCATGCGGGGATAAATCCTCCTTCCCAACCTGGTAATCCTCAGTAATTTGAGCGGTGCCCTCACAGGTACACCTTCGCAATTCCGCATTCCAAGATTCCTTTCGCGGCGGCAAGCCCGCCGACAATCCCACCAACTCCTGAATCCTGTTTCGACAAGCCAGGGTTCGATAATCGCTTCTTTCAGGGTGGTCAAGAAATATGATCAAGACTCTGTTCAGCGCCATCTCATCTTCTGCGCGCCTCTGCTTCGCTTCTGGCGCGCGTTGATAATCTTCTTCCTGCTCTTCGCCTCGATGCTTGGAGCCGTGTACCTGTTCTTTGCTGGACGCGAGACCACCACCGTGCAGTTGTTGCTCAACGTCGTGCTTGCTTTGGCCGTGCCGGTTCTGTTCTTCATTCTCCGCGGATTTGACTGGCCGCGCGTTCACGCACACTCAGGGCCACGCGAAGACGCTGGACAGTAGGGCGCGCTTCGTGACTTTGGGAGTCTCTGCTGATCAGCCTCCCGATGATCGCCGTGGTCGGCGTCCTCGTTCTACCTGTCGGCAGATCAAAGTCCGACTCCGAGCAGGCGGCGGTGATACCACCCCGCTCCCGCGGCGTGCAGCAGTAATCTCGTAGGGTACAGCCCGCCAGCGTTGCGGCTGGGGAGGCTGTCGCCATAGTTTCGATCCAATACTTGCCGCTCTGTCTGGTCCTTCCGCTTTCGTTGATCCAGTCTTGGATCGTGACGGCGCGAGATGGATTGAAGGCGGGATATCGTGGAACCGTCCGCGCACTTGGCCGAGCCCTTGCGCCGACGTCGTAAGTGCTGATCTATTTGATTGGGTTTGTCGTTTTCGCGGCGTCTTCCGTATTTCCTGTTGTTCAGCAAGACGCAGGCTCCGAGTACCTGGCTCGACATCGGGTTGTTGGGCGGCCGCTTGACTGCTCGCATTGTTGCTGCTCGCCTGCGTGATGGCTCATCACGCTGGGCGCGTTGGCACAGCTGACGAACGAGATGTCGAACAGCGGGGAAGCGTCAGAGCGGGGAGTACAGGAACCGTAGCATGTTGCGATTGAATCGCAACAGTCTTTGAACCTGGTTGCACTCGCCACAATCGCGCTGCGATGGCGAGTGTGTGCTCCTGCGCCCGGCCGGCCGCAGGTCAGGTGATGTAGCGCCCGTGGATAAGCCCGAGGATAAAAGCCCTCGGTGGGCAGCATTGGCGATCAGGACAGAGCGCTTCAGGAAATGCCGCAGAACCCGCCCTCGGCGATCGTGGTAAAGGCGCCGTCCTCTCGTGGTCGACCCGCATTCCGGCCGCATTCGAGCAGTTGTGAATCCGCGTCTCGCGTTCGAGCAGGCCTTTCCCCTCCGGCCCCACGTGATGAAGGTTTTCACCGCGCCGACGGCAGCTCCGCAGCGTGACTCATCGACGGAGAATCGCGCGCTCAGTGCCGGGGCACTTATCGGCTCGGCGACTATCAGTGACTTGCTCTCATCCCAGGAGCAAGACACCCTTCAATCCCGCTCAGGCGATTGGCTACTCCTGCAACTGCTACTGCGCGACCTCGGGTCGAGACTCAGTCCGGGGTCGTTCGTCTCTACGCTAAGCCTTCTAGGCTTCGGCAAGCAGGACGGGAGTGAATGCGGGCGGCGAGGGCTGAAGGCACGACTCCTGACGGGAGTGGAATATCGGCGATGCAGTAGGCGAAGGCAAGGACGTCACCGTCACCATGGTTCAACTTCTCGCGGCTTATACGGGCGTTGTTCAACGGCGGACACCTCATCGTCCGCAACAGGGGGATTCGCAAAAGGTCGCCGCGACGAGCAGGGGTCGCTTCGCATCGACCCCGCGCATCGGAGGACATTGATCGCCGGTATGAGAGGGGCGGTCGAATATGGAACAGGCAGGCCGAGGCTGGGCTGATTATCGCTTCCGCTTTTTGTGTTCGGCAAGACAGGCACGTCAAGCGCAAGCATGGCTTCGGGAGGCACGGCTGGTTTGCAGGATTTGCGGCGAAGAGATGGCTCAGCTGAGCCGTCACCCGACGCGATTGGGCTGGGGTCTCGTCGTATTGCTGCAAGCGCGGTCGGGGCGGCGATTGCGCTCAAGTCGCGCGGCCGATATTCGAGGTCTTATGCGAAGTGTACCCGCACGGATGAGAACGCGGGGCTCACCGTCGGCGTCCCGATCATCTGCGCGGCAGGTGCGAGTAGCAAACATCCGCGAAGCGGCGCTACCGAGACCCTCTCACTCGAAGACTACGTTCTAGGCGTGACCTCGGCCGAAGCGAGTACGGAGGACGAGATCGAGGCGCTGGAGGCGCAGGCCATCACGACTCGAACTTTTGCCCCTCAAGAATCTCGGCCGCCACGCGAACGACGGGTACGACTTCTGCTCGCTGACCCCATTGCGAGCTCCTACAAACGAATCGATGACAATGCTGCCGCTACGCCCTCTCTCGAGATTATTCGCCGGGCTGTTGCAAGCACGGCTGGAAAGGTCTGTCTGCGTGATGAGAGTGGCCGGTTGGTGGATGCTCTACTTCAGCGCGGCCTGCGGCGGAGTGACGGCGAATATCCAATCCCTCTGGGGAGTGCCGGCGCCGGGTTATCTCGCGCGGTGTGCGGGATGACTACTGCGCGACGGGCTCCCAGCGCAACTGGATCGGAAGAGATTCCCGCGCGCGTTTAGCTGAGGCGCTGAGCAGTGATGAACGAAGCGATGTGGGCGAGTGCTGAGAGACGTGCTGGTATCAATGCAGCGCTGATGCGACCGGCCGAGCTGAACTCATTTCACTCGAGGGCGAGCGCAGGCTGGCGGCTGCGAGGCTGGAGAGTTCAAAATTATCGTGGGCCGAACGCTGGGATGGAGTGTGCTCAAGAGTTCGCGCTTTGAAGTTAGTCGGAGGGGGGGACATTTTTTCTTTCGAGGAAGCGGCTTCGGACATGGGCTGGGTTTGTGTCAGCAGGGGGGCTCACGTCATGGCGCGTCGCGGAATGTCGAGCCGCCAGATACTGGACCATTACTTTCCGGGTACAAAGCGTCGGAGAGGAAAGCGTCGCGAGGGCCAGGAGGCGACGAGCAGGGGCGAGCCTCCTCGGGCGAGCGCAGCTTCAAGAGGGCGCCTCCAGCAGCAGTCCCTCGAGTCACCCCAACGGTGCAAGGAACGCATCTGGGGTTAGGCGCAATTGAGTCTTTGTCGCTTGCCGGTAGGGAACGCCGCGTCCCTTTCTGAAGGTGTGTCTTTGATTTCAGTACACGCCCCGGCTCGCTCAGGAAAGGGATTTGAGATGGTCTGCGAAAGAGCCAGCGCCGTCCGGCGGGTGTCGGCTGTGAAGCCGCGAGCATCATCGGGCTCTTTGACTCTATCGAGCGAGCACTTCCGCATCGGCTATCCTGCAAACCTGACGCGCCAGGAGGCGGAAGATGTGATGCGCATCCTCGAGTCTGCGCGCGTTGACGTGTTGCGCCGGTTGGCGAGTGCCTCACCGAATCTCCCCGAACGCTCGGTTCACGAAGTCATTCTCCATGCGAGCACTCCGGACTTCACAGCGGCAACGGGCCAACCGTGGTGGGCGGGTGGAGCAACACGGAGGCCGCAGGAGCGACATTCAACCGGTCAGTGTGCTGCGCCGTCGGGTGTGCTGGAATCTACGCTTCGGCACGAATTCGCCCATTGTGTAATCGAAGCCTCAGGGGAGGGCGCACGGCGCTGATGGCTTGCGGAGGGGCTGGGCGATCTCAAGTAGCTGGAGAAGGCGGCGCGCTCAAACGATCAGTCTCGAAGGTTCGGCAGACTCGGCCGAGCGTCGAGGAATTAGAACGAAGGCTGGAGAGTCCACGGTCTGCCGATGAGATGCTGGTCGCTATATGAGGCAGCCTACAGCGAGGTGCTCGGAGTTGATTCACAAGGGGGAGTCGAGTGTCTGGCGCCGCGTGAGTGAAGGGAAGTGACTGATGAGCAAGGGCTCGCCAGAAAGACACGGGCGTAAGCCGTGGCTGCAACCACGTAGTGGTTGGCATCGGCTGACCAGGCACAGGCCAATTCGAGTGGACTGAGAACATTAAGGAGATTAACAGGTTGGGAAGGAGGATTTATCCCCGCCAGTAATGAGTTGAGCCTTCCGAGGCCAGCGGGGATAAATCCTCCTTCCCAACCTGTTAATCTCCTGGAGTTGGTCGTGCGTCCAGGTCGGCCGCAAGCGGAATGTCCAAACCCAGGCCACGGGCGTAAGCCCGTTGCAGCTTGATCAACCTAACAGGATAGTAGCGCCCCTGGATTTCTTAGCGAGCAGCTCGTTGCATGTGATCACGCCGCGTTCGTTCGCATCGTCAATTCCGCCGCCTGGCATGCTACACTGACAAATACATTCGAGACGTTTTAAAAGGATCACGCGAGCGGCGATTAACGATGCGACCGGGAACAAGAGTCGCTCAGACCAGTGGACCCGCTCAGAATCTGGATCGAGGAGGCTTGATGATGCTCGATAATGAAAGGAAGACCGCTACCAGGTCGCTTCAACGCGGGATCGCTAAGGTCGGACTGTCGGCTGCGCTGCTGCTCTCTGTGGTCGCGTCCGCGTCCGCTCAGGCTCAGGCTCCAAAGACCCATCTCAAGGTCGGCGACCCTGCTCCCGACTTCACGCTGATCGACACTAAGCGCCAGCCGGTGAAACTCAGCGACTTCAAGAGGGAAAAAGGCGTGGTGCTCGCGTTCTATGTGCTCGCGTTCACCGGAGGCTGAACTAAAGAATTACAGGCGTATCAGGCTGATATCGCCAAATTCGACGCAACCGAAACGCAGGTATTGGGCATCAGTGTTGACAGCTTCGCCGCCAATGGCGCCTTCGCCGAAAAGATCGGCGTCACCTTCCCTCTCCTAAGCGATTTCAAGCGCACAGTTTCAAAAGCCTATGGAATCTACAATGAAGAACAGGGCTTTGCCACGCGCGCTACTTTCGTCGTGGACAAGGAAGGTATCATCCGCCATATCTGAACAGGGCAATACGGCTATAGATCCAACCGGCGCCTACGGAGTGTGGCAGCGCCTTCCCGAAGAAAAGGACTAGTGGAATATTCGCCGAGGCGCTCATGCGCGGAAGTCAGGAACACCGACCCATCCTTTCTCCGTGTCTGGGCGCCTCGCGCTTCTTTGCATGATCTCTCTCTGTCTCACTTGTTCGCCGCGCCACCTGCAGGCGCTGGAGAATAGAATGCAATGACGCTCTCCGCCATCTCGACAACCTTCTCGCGAAGCGACTGGCGGCTCCACAACTTCGATTCGCGGGCCGAAGCTCAGAGACATACTCTGTCGCTTCTTCCTCGAATTGAAACCTCATTGAGACCGTCGCCCACCCGAATGCGTCGGTGAAGGGTCTATTCTCGTTCAACTGCGCGCGAACCTGCCCGCGAAACCCAGTCGTGGAAGGATCTCGGACTTCACGCGCAACGTCGCCTCGATAACGCGGAGATTGTCTTTGAAGACCGCGGTCGACTGTTCCCAATGAACGGCGAGGTCGAACCCTTGAGGACGCACCGACGGCTCCTCGGTCAGCTTCACCTGTTTGACGCGGGAGACGCGGTAGCTGCGCACCTCTCCGTCAACCGCGGCAACGAGGTACCAGACGCTCCGCTTCGCCACCAGGCCCAGTGGATCGACCAGGCGTTCCACGGGATCGCAATCCAGGCCACGTTGATAAGTCATCTGCAGTTTTCGATCTTGCCAAACTGCTTCCTGAGATTTGGCAGTAGCGGAATCGCCTCTTCCGAACGGCTCCAACCGGTGACGTCGACGTGTATCCGCTGGCGAGCGTACTTCGGCGGCATCACGACTGACAGCGGGAAGCGCCGCGTGAAGCTTGATGAGCGCGGCGTCGGAAGCCCTCTCCAGCCCCAGGTCAGCGAGTAGCGCGAGATGGTTTTGTGAGAAAGAGCGACTGAATCTCGTCCGTAGTCAGTCTCGGTCAAATTCGTGCGATAGTCGTCGACCAGCGCCCAACCGCCTCCTGATCCGCGCTCGGCGAAGACCGGGACCCCACTCCGCTCAGCGCATCCATATCGCGATGGATTGTTCGCTCGGAGACCTCAAGGCGGTTCGCGAGGTTGCCGGGCCGTCAATCGGCGATGCACCTGCAGGAGCAGCATTATCGAGGAAGTCGATCAGCACGCATAAGATCTCCTAAGAAACTCGAGAAATGCGAAATTCGGAAATGCGAAATGCGCGAATGGCGACTGCGGACATCGAAATTGATTCGCGAAATTCGAATATCAACAGCAATTCGGATATTGTCAACAATTTCGAATTTCGAATTTCGCAGTTCCTCACAGTTGGCGCCACTCGACGCCAAACCGAGCCAGGTACTTCCTCGAAGCGATCGGCGTCGTTCACCGTCTTCTTGCGGTCGCGAGAGGTCGTGAATAATGCCCTGCCCGCTTCTGACAACGTACGGGAAGTGCGACAGACTCTTATCACGCTCGCAAGCTGCTCCCGGTCGAACAGATCAAGCCCATTCATCCGCTCAGCGCCCAGCAACCTCTAACAAATCCTCGGTGTCGTTGACGGCCTGTTCACCCCACGGCACGCCTGAGTCTGTCGATCTCTTCATTGGCGACTTCAATCGTGATTCGGCCCCCGGCGCAAAGTGTAGCCATCCGCACTACGGCTCCATTCAAGTCGCGGAAGTTTCCGTTCCATACCGCATCGTGCGACCCCGCGAACTTCAGAAACCGGTCACGCGCCTCTTTGCTGAAGGTCACCCGCTTCCCTGTTCGACGCGCATACTGTTCAAGCTCGTAATTCAAGATTGGGCTCAATGTCTTCGATTCGGTCGCGCAGCCCGGACATGTTAAAGGTCCACAGGTTGATTCTTGCCAGCAGATCTTCGCGGAACCGTCCATTCCTGACTTGCTCCGCGAGGTTGCGATTGGTCCCGCCAATGAGTTGAAAGTCGCTCTTCACTTCCGCGGTCGCTGCCCAGCGGGAGGAACATCTTCTCCTCGAGAGCGCGCAGCAACATAGCCTGTTCGTCCGAGTCCCAGCTCTCCGATCTCATCCAGCAACAGGACGCCGCCATCAGCGCCTCTGAGCAGACGCCAGGCCGGGCGCCCACTGCCCCGGTGAAGGCGCCTTTTACATGTCCGAAGAGCGCCGACATCGCCGCGTCGCCTTCGAATTGTCGCGCAGTTCACCTCCACGAAGTCTCCCTTCACCTGATGCCGAGCGCGCTTCAATTCGTAGATGCGTTTCGCGAGCCGCGACTTGCCTGCGCCGGTGGGCCCCCATCAACAGCAGAGGGTCAGACGACGCAATCGCAACCTGTTCGATCTTGTCGATCAGGCGATTGAATGCGGCGTTGCGAGTCTCGATACCGGACTTCAGAAACGAAGCGCTCCTCCTTCTGTTCCTGCTGAAAGCGCGACGCGATGCGGTCGTACCCGGAGAGGTCGAGGTCGATGATCTCGAATTTTCAGGCCCGCCAATCTTGCGAGGCGGCGGCGGCGAACTTTGAATCAGCTTTGCAGGAAAGTAGTGAGACTCGGTGAGCAGGAACATGCAGTATCTGCGCAGACGTGAGTGCCAGTGGTTATGTGGATCAGGTACTCCTCACGCTCGGTGTCGAACTCATAAGCCCGAGCGAACTCATGCAGGGCGCCGTAGACCTGCTCGAAGTCCCGGGGGTCATCCATCTTGAGGTCGACCAATCGCACTTCGGTTTCGGGCAGAGACGGCGGAAATGTCTTCGACGATGTCTGCCGCGAGCCGTGCGAACTTGGACTGGTAAAGCAACTCAGAGACGCTTGATCAGGAGATTCTCGTGTTGGCAGAGGCCGACGGTGGGACGCCACCTCTCCCATCGTGTCGGACCCTTGCCGCTGTCGAGCGTGGGGCCTAGTAGACCGATCAAGAACATTCTGTTTGGTCATAGAATAACCTCTAAGAACTTAGCTTGTGAGATAGTAATACCTAAGGAGCTAGGAATCCAAGAGCTCGATTCGGCGGATGGTTGGGGCTGGCTCGGCCTTTTTATCCTCAATGCTTTCCGCTCCTGGTTGAGTCACTCGCAGTGGATTTGTCTGAGTTTGGTACGGCGGATGCCTTATCACGGTGGAGATGGACGTTTGACGTTGGAGGAGACGCAATGAAAACCTCTTATGCCCTTGGGTATCTACAGATCGGAAACCCGCGGGATCTCGAAGCGATCATCAGTTTTCTCCAGCGGGACGAATACAGGCACAGGTCGGGCTACGCGAAGGAGTATGCCTGGCGTCGTGTTGACAAGAGCGCCGTTGACCGAACGGCAGAAGGAGCGCCTCCGAAGCGTGGCCCTGGAATATCTGAGAAGGAGAATGCAAAGGGGTTCTGGTGCATATGTGCCGCTTCATTTGCCGCATTGCCGATACTCAGTTCAGGAATCGCGTGCAGGAGTTGACTCGATCGAAGGATGAGTTGATTCGGACAGCGCGCCTCGCTACTCAACGCTACTGCGCAGAGTCCCGAGAGGCGAGCGGGTTCGTCGAGTTCTGGTACTGAATGCGCGCAGTCCCGACCCTAGCGCGTAACTGTTTCGCGAGTGGGCTGATTTGCCGCAGATCAGCGTGGCAGAGACTGGCTACTCCAACCGGCGGTGAGGACGCGGACGGCTTCGGCCTCCGCGTCCTCGGCGATCAGAAGAGGGGAGAGACGATCATGGCGAAACAAGAACATCTTCAAGTCAATCAAGGGAATGTTGCTCCCGGCTACTGACGTCGTTAACGACGAGCGAGCTCCGGCATATGCATTCACGCCGAAGCACGCGCTTGCTCAGTACGCCGCTACCGGATGCCTGAACTCGACCTTCTACGCAAACGCCGAGGACCAGCTCGCTAAGGTAATCGAGCTTTGCCGTGAAGTAGATGCGGATTTCATCGCTCGCACAGCGGTCTACACTCGCGAACAGGGCTTTATGAAGGACATGCCCGCGCTTTTGTGCGCGGTTCTGTCGGTGAAGGAACCCGCACTGCTGGCCCGGGTTTTCAGTCGTGTCATCGGACAACGGCAAGATGCTTCGCAACTTCGTTCAGATCGATGCGCTCGGGCGCCGTGGGACGTAAGTCGCTCGGCACCGCGCCGAAGCGACTGGTTCGCGACTGGTTCGAGTCTCGCAGCGAAGAGGTGGTATTCACGGCTTCGGTGGGTCAGAGCCCGTCGTTTGCCGACATAGTCAAGATGGTTCATCCGAAGCCGAACACGGCTGCGCGCGCGGCGCTCTACGCCTATTTCATCGGGCGAGAGTACGACGCGGGTGCATGCGCCTGAGATTGTCCAGCGTTTCGAGACGTTCAAGGCAGGCGCTCGTGAGCAGCTTCCGGATGTTCCCTTTCAGATGTTGACGGCGCTCGATCTGGGCAAGACCGAGTGGGCGGCCATCGCTCGACACGCGTCGTGGCAGATGACTCGAATGAACCTGAACACTTTCGCTTCGGCACGGAGTGTTCGAAGAGCCTGGAATGACGGAGCTGGTTGCGGCGCGATTGCGTGACCCTAAGCAGATAGCGCGAGCACGCGTCTTCCCGTATCAGTTGATGGCGGCTTACGCGATGGCTGAAAGTGCTCCATTGGTTGTTCGCACCGCGTTGCAGGACGCGATGGAGATCGCGACCGGGAACGTTCCGCGAATTGCCGGAAAGGTCTACATCTGCCCGGACGTTTCGGGTTCGATGAACATCGCCGGTGACCGGTTATCGCAAGGGGAGCTACCACTGCGATTCGGTGCGTAGACGTGGCTGCTCTCGTGGCGGCTTCGATCATGCGCAAGAATCCGGACGCTGAAGTTCTGCCGTTCGATTCTCGATGTCGTGAAGGTGAAGTTGAATCCCCGCGACAGCGTAATGACCAATGCCGGCCGTCTTGCTTCGGTAGGCGGCGGAGGTACGGACTGCAGTGCGCCGTTGGCTCAGTTGAACAAGGCCAAGAGCGCAAGGGCGACCTGGTCATCTTCGTTTCGGACAACGAGTCGTGGGTGGACGCTCGTGGCGGACGTGGAACGGGGACGATGCGCCAGTGGCAAGGTGTTCAAGAGCCGTAATCCTTCCGCGCGACTGGTTTGCGTAGACATCCAGCCGTATGGAACCACGCAGGCTCACGAGCGCGAGGACATCCTGAACATCGGTGGCTTCTCGGATCAGATCTTCAAGGTCGTGTCCGGGTTTGCAGCCGGCGAGGCTGGATGCAAACCACTGGGTCGGCGTGATCAGGCGGTGGAGTGGTGAAGCGGTAGCAGGCGGTAGGCAGTCAGCAGGCAGTAAGAAGAGCGGAACAAAGTGAATCCCTGAGCTGCCTGCTGCCCACGCGCGCTGTATTCCGAGGGCCGAATGCTGTCGGGACTCATCTCCAAATGTACAAGTCTCGACGACCCATGATCGGCCTATCGATCGATTGATTCGGATGATACGGATTGAACGGGGATTGACACTGATCTTAGATCCGCGGTGATTCTGGAGATCCGGGGCATCCCTGGCCAATTTTCCACGACTGGTGGTGGCGAATGCCGGATGGGGCGTTTACATTGAAACCCCACTGGGTAAAACCGCGAGGCTCGGGCAGCCGAGTAGCTCTCATCAATCTTGTCGCCATCGAGACGAGTGTGAAGGAAGCGACGAATGCTCGGTGAAACTATGTACTCCCGGGTCCCAGGTTCCGAATCCCGGCGGCTCCATTTGCGTGGGACCGTAGCTCAGTGGTAGAGCGCGAGAGCTTGTTTCACAAAAATACTTGTCGTCGCTTTTGGTTCGAAGTCAACATCCGGGTCAATGACCAGCCCCGGGAGCCGGCAGGGGAATCGGCCGGGGGACTCGTCAGAGAGGAGTGCCTGGCAATGACCGAGCAACGCAACTCAGAATGGTTCGGGAGTTTGGCATCGCTGCCCGCGGTGTCTCTGGGCGCCGGACGGGTGCGCCGAATGGTTTTTGTGACAAGTGTGGCTGTTGCTGGAACACTTTTTGAAACGCACGGCCGGTGTCCGAGCTGCGGCTTCGAGTGGACTGAGACGCCCGGTGCAGTGAGTGCGGCGAGTGGTCGGCTCATGAGGATTGGTACGTGAAGGCTACCGCGGTTCATTGGGCACGACGTTCGCATGACCGGGAATAGTAAACCATTCAACGAGCAAGGCTATAGAAGTTGTGTTGAACCGATGGCGAATGCAGTTGAGGGGTACATGGGTGAAGCCGGCTTCAAACCGGCGGGGTTCGAGATCCCCGACTCGGGCAACCGAGCAATCTCTCATCAATCTCGTCGCCATCGGTTGAATGTGACGCTGGGCGACGAATGCTTGATAGACTACATACCGGGTTCGAAAGTGCGTTAGAGCCTCCCTTTTGGCGCGAAAGGGTTATGATGAACGGTGAAGGAACAAATGCCTAAGAACACAACAGACGCAAAAGGCCCTTAAAGGTCGCTAAGCAACTCCACAACGCCGGACAACTGGAAGCAGCTCGCGCGTGTGGAATGGCGACGGATACTACACCCTCAAGACCGAAGACATCGGCGACCATGTCCCGGTGAGACTCTTCCTCACCCCTTCGCCTGCTCAAAGAGACCGAGGACATTATCTATCGCCAGATCGTCAACGCCACTCGCTTCCCCGGCGTTAAGCTCGTCGCCATCACGCCTGATACTCACTACGGCTACGGCGTGCCGGTCGGCTGCGTGATTCTCACGGATGCGGCCAGCGGCGCATGTAGCGATGGGACCTGTCGGCTACGACATCGGCTGCGGCATGGTCAGCGCCAGGTCGGACGTTCCCGCCGAAGCCGCCACGCCGGCAAAGCGAATGGCTTTCAACCGCGCAGTCATGTCCAAAGTCGATATGGGCGCGGGAGGTGAGAGCATCAAGCTCGGCACAGTCGACCGTCGCGGGTTCGATAATCTGATTCACGGCGGCGCTGAATACTATGTCGAGAAGTACGGCGCTGCATTCGACCGCAGCCGCGCCGAACGCCATCGCATGCCGGTCGACGACGACTGGCAGCCGTTGATGGGCGGAAGGGGCAGACCTGAACGTGGCATGTCGCAGCTCGGGTCGCTCGGGGGAGGGAACCACTTCATCGAGTTGCAGCGCGCCGAAGAGACCGGAACCATGTTCGTTCAGGCTCATACGGGTTCGCGAGGTTGGGGACACGGGCTCGCGACTAACTACTTCAGATGGCCGCGCCGAAAAGCCCGAGGTCATTACTGACATCGACCTGGGTAGCACTTCACTGAGTCCGAACACTATCGCGACTACCTGAACGCGGTGGCGTCGGGTGGGAACTTCGCGATCATCAACCGGCTGATCATCTTCGAACAGGTGGCCGGAGCGTTTCGCGAAGTGTTCGGCGGCGCGAGCTGGGTTGATCTACGAGATCTCTCACAACCTCGTGCAGAGGGAGCAGCATCCAGAGTTCGGCGATGTGTGGGTCACACCGCAAGGGGGCTGACTCGCGCATTTCCGGCCGGACACCCCTGCTCTCGAAGGCACGATGTGGCAGGAGTCCGGTCACCCAGTGTTGATACCCGGCTCGAACAAGGACTGGAGCTACATCCTGAGACCGGCTCCAGGAGCCATCTGACAGCAGCGGGTACTCGGTGAATCACGGAGCGGGCCGCCGTATGTCGCGAGGCGAAGCGGGCCGCACCTTGAATCAGCGTAAGATTGACGACGAATACGCCGAGGCGGGTATTCCTGGTGAACACTGACGGCCGCGTTCCTTTGGACGAGGCAGCGCAGTGCTACCACAGCCTTCCGAGGAGTAATCGCCGCGGTTGTTGGAGCGGGACTTGCGACGGTGGAGTACTCGCTGTGGCCGCTCGCTTCGTTGAAGAGGCACCGACAGCGGCAAAGGGCGCAGGAACAAAGAAAGGGATAAGGAAAAGGCGAGCAGGAAGTCGCCCAGGCATTATTGAGACTTGGAAGGAAGCTGAAGGGGCGGAGCCACGAATTACACGAATCACACGGAATAGTCACGAATTCGTGGAGATTCGAGTAATTCGTGTAATTCGTGGCTCCGCCACTTTCGAAGCCGAATATCGACATGATTACGATTGACGGATCATTTTGGAGAGGGGGCGGACAGATACTTCGCACGTCGCTGGCGTTGTCGCTTGTGACCGGCAAGCCCTTCTGTATCGACCGGATCCGCGCAGGCCGTAAAAATCGGGCCTGCTTCGCCAACACCTCACCGCTGTCAACGCCGCGGCCGAGATCAGCGGCGCAGAGATGTCGGGCGCAACGATGGAGTTCAAAGGAACTCACGTTCGCGCCCGGTGCTGTCAGTTCCGGAGACTACGCGTTTGCGGTTGGCACGGCCGGCAGCGCGACGCTCGTGTTGCAGACGGTTCTTCCCGCGCTGTTGACTGCCGGCGGGCCGAGCAATCTGATTCTCGAAGGAGGAACTCGCAACCCGTTCGCTCCCCGTTCGATTTCCTGGCCAGGGCGTTTCTGCCACTGGTGAATCGAATGGGCCCCACAGTCTCGGCGATACTCGAGCGGCCTGGATTCTATCCCGCAGGCGGAGGCAGGTTCTCGGTCAGGATTGAGCCCGCCGTTGACTTTCGGAGGGCTTGAACTGGATTCACGCGGGGAGTTGCGCGTGCGCGAGAGCCAGAGCGGTAGTCGCGAACCTCCCGCGCACAGTAGCCTCAGCGAGAGCTTTCGTTGATCGGCACAAAGATGTCGTGGCCTGGTGAGTGGCTGACGGCTGAGGTCATCGACGACTCTCGAGGGCCGGGCAATGTGGTTATGATCGAGGTTGAGTGCGAGCATGTGACGGAAGTATTCACCGGCTTCGGCGAGCGAGGCGTCCGAGCGGAGGCGGTGGCCGAGCAGCCTGTTCAGCAGGCGCGGCGCTATCTGGCTTCTGGAGGCAGCGGTGGGTGAGTACCTGGCCGATCAATTGATAGTTCCGATGGCGATCGCGCGAGGAGGTTCGTTTACGACGGGTCCTCTATCGCGACATGCGACCACAAATATCGAGGTCGTTAAGAATCTAGATGTTGAGATTGCGGTTACCCAGCGATAAACGCGTGGTGAAGGTTGAGGTGGAGGAAATGCGAGATTCGAAGCGCGAAACGCGAAATGAGCTTCACACTTCGAACCCGGCCTTTTCCTCGCATTTCGCACTTCGCGCTTTGCATTTATGCTCTACCGTCCACATTGTTTCCAAATCCTAATCTGAGGTATAAAGATGCTGCGGCTACGCCCTGAAGTGATGTGTAGCCACAGCTTCCCAGTGCGCTGTCGAACGCGTGTCGAGGTCACTGAAATACAGCTGGCTATTAGGCTGCCGTCTTATTCGACAGTCGCACGCTGGAGTTTGGACACTTCCGGTGCCGTGGCTCAGTGCCGAACAATCGATCGTCCTCAGTGAGACATTGTAGTTGAAGGAGGATTTATCCCCGCTTGCATGCTGAAGCCTCAGGCTCAGCATGCAAGCGGGAGTAAATCCGCCTTCCCCAACCTGGCTAATCTCACTTCGAGTTGGTCGATTGTTCCCGGCCCGGCTGCAACCGGAGTGTCCAAACTCCAGCAACCTCAACTGAAGTGAAGCTGTCAATAAGACGGCAGCCTCGCCAAGCCAACGTGACGTCAGGAGAGAATCATGACCTTGATTCATTCAGTCAATCAGCAATACGTAAT
>ERZ1370068.2604-contig-1743_pt1 | contig 39662 bp, 58 predicted proteins | sample MGYA00561227_ERZ1370068 | MGnify/ENA primary metagenome ERZ1370068 (study PRJEB38410, sample SAMEA6850437) | metagenome | study: Metagenomic assessment of the ecological functions of the soil: analysis of the soil microbiota associated with the... | reverse complement strand
TCTTCGCGAATTCCGCCACGTTGCTGGCGTCGTAGATGAACGGCTTGCTCATCGCGCCGACACCGTCGGCGCCGAACGTCACCTCGCCCATGCGGCCCATGGAGACCGGCTTTCGCGGCATCGGCGCCGCGCGCGAGGCGCGCGGCGATCTGCGTCGTCGCGTAGCCCAGGTCGATGGGATTCCAGATCGCGAACTTGGGCACGACGCCCTTCTGCACGTAGCCCGCGAGTTCGGACGGCAGACCGAGCCCGGTGACCTTGCACCTTGCCGGTCAGGCCCTGGTCCTCGACGGCGCGCGCCGTACGCCACGATGCCCACCGAGCTGATGCTGACCAGCACCGCGCAGATCCGGGTGCTGCTTGATGCAGCGCCACCGCTTCGCGATACGACTTGTCGGAGACGTCATCGCCGTAGACCACGCTCACCAGTCTCGAGGCCGGCGATGCTGCGGCAGCGCCTTGCGCATTTCGGCGAGCCAGGAGTTCTGGTTGGTCGATGTGGGCGTGGCCGAGACCACGGCGAACTTGCCCTTGCCGCCTGGCGCCAGTTCTGGCGGTCAAGCGCCACGACGGTTTCGCCGATGAGCTGATCGGAGGACGGCGCGAGATGCACGATGCGGCCCGCGGGCGCGACCGCCGAGTCGTACGAAATCACCTTGATGCCGCGATCCATGCGCCGCTTCAGCGTGGGCACCAGCGCGTCGGGATCGTTGGCCGACACGGCGATGGCATCCACGCGTTGCGCGATCAGCGAATTCAGCACCTCGATCTGCCCTTCGGCGGTCGGCGTGGTCGGGCCGGTGAAGATGACTTCGGCGTCGAGTTCCCGGCGCGGCTTCGTCCGCGCCCTTGTGAACGGCATCGAAGAAGCCATTGCCCAGCGATTTGGCCACGACGCCGATGCGCGTGCGCGCCGGCTTTGCGGGCTCACTCTTGCCGCAGCCGGCAGCCGCGGCCAGCGACGGCACGGCGCACGCGACGAAGAATTCTCGTTCACACTTGATGCTCCCCTGCGCGACTTCAGGCGATCTTCTTCATCTCATCTTCGGGTGTACCTTGGCGACGATGACCTTGATGCCCGCGGCGCGGAAGTCCTCGAGCTCCTCGGGCTTGCGCGCCGTCGTCGGTGACGATGGTGTTGATGCGGTCGAGACCGGCCACGATCATCGCCGACTTGCGGCGCAGCTTGGAGCTGTCCGCCATCACGATCACGTGTTCGCTGCGCTTCAGCAGCTTGGTCTGCGCCTGCACGATGAGCGGATCGGCTTCCATCATGCCGAAGCGGTTCAGCCCGTAGCACCCGACGAACAGCTTGTTGCCCCAGAAGCTCTCGATGGTGTCGTTCTCGAACGGGCTGACAACACGATGTTCTGCTCGCGGAAGATCGTGCCGCCCGGCAGCGTGATGCGGTTGCGGCTGGTGGCGAACAGCTTCGCGGCGATCGGAAACGAATTGGTGAGGATGTCGAGATCGGAGTTCTCGAGGAACTCGACCAGCGCGTAGGTGGTCGTGCCGCCATTGATGATGATGCTCTCGCCCGGCACGATGAGCGCTGCCGCGGCGCGCGCGATGGCGCGCTTCTGCGGAACGCTCACGTCCTGGCTCATCGCGAACGGCATGCCGACCAGGTGCGGCTGATGGCGCGGGCGCACGGCTTCGGCGCCGCCGCGAATGCGCTTCACCTCGCCCTTCTCCGCCAGCGCATTGATGTCGCGCCGGATCGTGGCCTCGGATGCCCCGAGCAGATCCAGCAGGTCGCCGACACTCACGATGGAGCGCTCATCGACCAGCTTCAAAATCAGGTTATGGCGTTCTTTTTCCAGCATTGGGGTCACCCTGCTACCGGGCCGTGATCGATTATGAACGTGATTGATTGTATATGACGGCTTCGTGTGTTAAACAGCCTCACCGTAAAATGAGGCTGCGCCGCGCGTACTTTAGCGCCGTTCAGACCGGAGACATTGGATGACTGTGGTTCAGATGGCGCCCCAGGCGTCTCTCGAAATCGAAAATCGTTGGGATGATGCCCATGCGGCGCGGCTCTCGCCCGCCGAGCTGCTCCTGTACCGCTCCAACCTGCTGGGCAGCGACAAGCGCATCACCAACTTCGGCGGCGGCAACACCTCGGCGAAGCTCACGGAAAAGGATCCGCTGACCGGCCAGGAAGTCGACGTGTCTGTGGGTCAAGGGTTCGGGCGGCGATCTCGGCACGATGAAGCTCGACGGTTTCTCCACTCTATATATGGAGAAGTTTCGCGCGCTCGAGAAGTTCTACGGCTTCGAAAGACAAGGACAGCGACAGCACGCTGGTGCCGCTCTACGCGCACTGCGCCTTCAACCTGAATCCGCGCGCGGCCAGCATCGACACGCCGCTGCATGGCCTGGTCGATCGCGCGCACGTCGATCACATGCATCCGGATGCGCTGATCGCCATCGCCGCGTCGGCCGATTCGAAGACGCTGACCGAGGAAATCTTCGGCGGCGAAATCGGCTGGCTGCCGTGGATTCGTCCCGGGCTACGAACTCGGCCTGAAGCTGCGCGAACTCACGCAGAAGAATCCGAAGCTCAAGGGCGCGGTGCTCGAGGCGCACGGCCTGTTCACCTGGGCCGACACGTCGAAGGCCTGCTACGAGAACACGCTCGACATCATCAATCGCGCCACGCCGTGGCTGAACGACGAATTCCCGCGGCAAGCGCCCGTTCGGCGCCGTCGACGACGCAGGCGCTGACCATCGACCGCCGCCGCGAAATCGCCGCGGGCATCATGCCGGCGATCCGCGGGGCTGATCTCGGCGCGGCGAATGGGGCAGTCCCCGAAGCGGAGCAGCCCCACCATTCAAGGTCGGGCCACTTCGACGACAGCGAGACGGTGCTGGATTTCGTCGGCGGCGAGAAACTCGCAGGCCTCGCGGCGCTCGGCACCTCCTGCCCCGATCACTTCCTGCGCACGAAGATCTGGCCGCTGGTGCTGCCCTTCGATCCGGCGCGCGACACGCGTCGAACAGACCTGGCTGCGCGCGTGAAGCCCGCCATCGAGGCCTATCGCGAGCGTTACGCCGGCTATTACGATCGCTGCAAGCGGCCGGGCTCGCCGAAAATGCGCGACGCCAATCCGGTGGTCTACCTGGTGCCCGGCGTCGGCATGATCACCTTTGCCGCCGACAAGGCCACCGCGCGCATCGCCGGCGAGTTCTACGTGAACGCCATCAACGTGATGCGCGGCGCCGCCAGCGTGTCGAACTACCGCGGCCTGCCCGAGCAGGAAGCCTTCGACATCGAATACTGGGATCTCGAAGAAGCCAAGCTGCAGCGCATGCCGAAGCCGAAGGCCCTGGCCGGCCGCGTCGCGCTCATCACCGGCGGCGCCGGCGGCATCGGCCTCGCCACCGCGCGCCGGCTCATGGATGAAGGCGCCTGCGTCGTGCTCTGCGACATCGATCGCGAGGCACTCGCCGGCAGCGGAGACCGAGCTGCAGCAAGAAGTACAGCGCCGACGTGGTCGCCAGCGCCTGGGTGGACGTCACGCGCGAAGACGCGGTGATCGCCGGCTTCCGCGACAGCGCCTGGAAATTCGGCGGCGTCGACATCTGCATTTCCAACGCCGGCATCGCTTCGGCCTCGCCGGTCGAAGACACGACGCTCGCGCTCTGGCAGAAGAACATGGACATCCTGGCCACGGGCTACTTCCTGATCGCGCGCCAGGCCTTCCAGCTGTTCAAGTCGCAGGGCATCGGCGGGTCGATCGTGTTCATCGGTTCGAAGAACGCCCTGGCCGCCTCTCCGGGCGCCGCGGCGTACTGCACGGCCAAGGCCGCGGAACTGCACCTGGCGCGCTGCCTGCGCGCTCGAAGGCGCGCCGCTCGGCATCCGCGTGAACGTCGTGAACCCGGACGCCGTGCTGCGCGGCTCGCGCATCTGGCAGGGCGAATGGGCACTGCAGCGCGCTGCGCAGAACAAGACCAGCGTCGACGAGCTCGAAGTCCGTGTACCGCGAGCGCAGCCTGCTCAAGCGCAGCGTCTATCCGGAAGACGTGGCCGAGGCCGTGGCATTCTTCGCCTCCGAGCGCTCCGCCAAGTCGACCGGCAATATCGTGAACGTCGATGCCGGCAACGCCGGCCGCGTTCACGCGTTAACGTTCAGGGGAACCCCATGTCCTTCGCCGATCCGCGCGACGCGAACTACATCGCGTCGGCCAACAAGCCGCATGCCGCCGCCCTGGCCGCCGACTACGCGCGCGCTGGGTGCGCAGCTCGAGCGCCGCGGCATCGCGATCGACGACATCACGCGCGCGGTGGCGAATTTCCGCGTGGCGATTCCATCCTGGGGCGTGGGCACCGGTGGCACGCGCTTCGGACGCTTTCCCGGACCGGGCGAAGCCGCGCAATGTGTTCGAGAAAGCTCGAGGACTGCGGCGTCATTCACCAGCTGACCGGCGCCACACCAACGGTGTCGCTGCACCTGCCCTGGGACAAGACCGACGACTTCGTCGCGCTGCGCGAGCACGCCGCGGCGCTCGGGGCTCGGCTTCGACGCCATGAACTCCAACACCTTCCAGGACCAGGTCGGGTCAGCCGCTGTCGTACAAGTACGGCAGCCTCACGCACACCGACGCGCGCGGTGCGCGCCCAGGCCGTCGCGCACAACATCGACTGCATCGCACGCCGGCAAGAAAGCTCGGTTCCGAAGGCGCTGCACCGTCTGGATCGGCGACGGCGCGAATTTTCCCGGCCAGTCGCATCTCGGGCGCGCCGTTCGAGCGTTACCTCGAATCGACCGGATCCATCTACGCAGGCGCTGCCCGACGACTGGCGCATGTTCATCGAGCACAAGATGTACGAGCCGGCGTTCTATGCCACCGTGCATCCAGGACTGGGGCAGCATCGCTGATGGCGGCGCAGGCGCTGGGTCCCGAAGGCTTTCTGCCTCGTCGACCTCGGACACCACGCGCCCAACGTGAACATCGAGATGATCGTCGCGCGCCTGGTGCATGCGCGGCGTCTCGGCGGCTTCCACTTCAACGACTCGAAGTATGGCGACGACGATCTCGACGCCGGCTCGATCGAGCCGTTCCGGCTGTTCCTGGTATTCAACGAGCTGGTCGAAGCCGAGCTCGCCAAGGCGCCCAACTTCAACCCGGCCCACATGCTCGACCAGTCGCACAATGTCACCGACCCGGTCGAGAGCCTCATGACCAGCGCCATCGAACTGCAGCGCGCCTATGCGCAGGCGCTGATCGTCGAGCGCGCGCGCCTGCACGAGTTCCGCATCGGCCAACGACGTGCTCATGGCCGCGCAGACGCTCGAAGCGCGGCTTTACCACGGATGTCGCGCCGATACTGGCCCAGGCACGGGTATCGAAGGGCGCGCGCCATCGATCCGGTGGCGGCGTATCGCGGCAGCGGTTATCGCGCGCGCTGCGCAGCGCACGGCAAACAGAGCCTCGGCGGTGGAATCATCTAAGGGGCTCGATTCCTGCAAAAGGGCGGCAGGCACTCGTTGTAGAACGAGAGGACTGCCCCTAGGAATCATGTCCCCAGTCATCAACAGCATTGCCGATCTGCGCGAGCTGCGCGCCGCCGGATTCCGCGCGCCATCTTCGACTACGCCGACCGCGGCTCGTACGACGAAGTCACGTTCAACCGCAACCTCGACGACCTGCACGCCATCCAGCTGCGCCAGCGAGTCATGATCGATGTCTCGCAGCAGCAGCTCGCCACCAACATCCTGGGCGAGGACTGGACCATCCCGCTGGGGATCGGGCCCTACCGGCCTCACCGGCCTGTTCCATGCCAACGGCGAGATGCTGGGCGCCCGCGCCGCGCAGAACTTCGGCGTGCCGTTCTGCCTCAGCACGCTGTCCATCGGCTCCATCGAGGACGTGCGCAGCGTGGTGCAGAAGCCGTTCTGGTTCCAGGTCTACCTGATGCGCGACCGCGGCTTCAACGTGGAACTGCTGGACCGCGCCAAGGCCGCCAACTGCTCGGCCATCATGCTCACCGTCGACATGCCGGTGCAGGGCACTGCGGCGCCGCGACGCCAAGAATGGCCTCTCGATTCCGCCGCGTCTCACGCTGAAGAAATGCCTTCGAGATCGCGATGAAGCCCGGCTGGGCGCTCAAGGTGCTCATGGGCAAGCGCCGCAGCTTCGGCAACCTCGAGGGCCGCATGACCGAGGGCGCCGGCCTCAAGACGCTGGCCGAACGCATCGCGCAGCAGTTCGATCCCACCGTCACCTGGAAAGATCTCGCGCTGGCTGCGCCAGCAGTGGCCGCGCAAGATCATCATCAAGGGCATTCTCGATGCCGAAGACGCGCAGCCTCGCCTGTGAACACGGCGCGGATGCCATCGTGGTGTCGAACCACGGCGGACGTCAGCTCGACGGCGCGCGTTCCACCATCTCCGCGCTGCCCGAAGTGGTCGAACGCCGTCGCCGGGCGCTGCGACGTGCTCTTCGATGGCGGCGTGCGCACCGGACAGGACGTGCTCAAGGCGCTGGCGCTCGGCGCCAAGGGATGTCTCATGGGCAAAGCCTTCTCTACGCGCTGGCGGCACGCGGCGAAGCCGGCGTCACGCTGGCGCTCGACATCATTCGCAAGGAACTGGCCGTGAGCCTGGCGCTCACCGGCGCCAATGACGTGCGCAACGTGACGCGGGACATTCTCGTCCCACGCGGCTGATCAAATCCCGGAGAAGCTAGATAGGTGGAGCGCCGCCTGCGAAGGGTGCCGGCGGCGCTCCGATGTCGAAAAGCGCACAGAGCGCGGACAACGTGCGTTTTTCGGACGAGGTGGAAATTTCGTCTGCGAAATTCCCGAAACCGGTGTCATTCTACGCTCGGAATATCCATGCATAAACGATCATTTACAGACAATAACGATCAACTCAGATCAATTTAGTGCATAAATGATGTCAAAACTGGCATTCCGGACGTCTTTTGGCGTCAATGCGGCAGCTTATGTCGCATTTCAGCGTTAACGCTAACAGGCGCTGGTGTGGCTTCCGGCCAATTCGCCCGTCCGCAAACCGCCCGCTATCTAACTACTGCAGGCGCGGTGATCCCGCTACCGGTCGCGGGAAAGTCCGCCACAAAAACAAACGCCGCCTCGCGGCGGGCGTTCTGTCCCATCCAGGCAGGTGCCGGATCAGAACGTCTTGACGTTGACCCCCGGGAACACGGTCATGCCCGCGTAATCGTAAGTCGACGGGTACGTATTGCCGTAGCCGCCCTGACCGACGATCACCGGTGGATCCGAATCGGGCACATTGTTCACCGTGGCGGTGATCTCGGCCTTGCCACCCCAGTCGAAGGTGAACGACAGGTCGAGGTAGTTCTGCGCATCCAGGACCGGATTCGTCAACGTATCAGATGGCGGCGGTGCGGTGAGACCGAGTCGCTTCGGTAGCACATAGCGATCGGTCGTCACGCTATCGATATAGCGATGCCGCAGGCTCACGCCTATCGGGCCCGTGCTCCAGGTGATGCGTGTGATTCCCTTGAGCTCGGGAATGGGCTCACCGCAGGTCGCGCCATAGAGCCCACACATTCACGCTTCGCCTCGGGCAGATCCTGCAAGGGCGTGACGTCGAAGTTGTTGACATGGGTCCACGCCGTGCCGATTTCGAAGTGGCTGCCGCCTTCCATGCCGGAAGCCCGCGTCCCATCCATAGCGCGCCTGCAGGTCGGATGCCCGAAGTTTCCAGTTTGCCGATGTTCGCCTGCAGGACGTCGAGCGAGTACGGGACCGTAATGGAGCCCGTGGCCGGGTTGCGATGGACCGCCTGACGGTAATCGCTGCTGAGGTCCTGGAGCCCGAGGGTAACACAGGTCGAGGGTGTTTTGCGCTCCCCGCCGAGCTGCGCGATCGCATCTTCAAGAGTGATCTCGAAGTAGTCGACCGTCACCGCCAGCCCCTGAACGAACTCGGGCGTAAACACGAGACCGTGGCAATCGTGTCCGGAAGTTTCTTCCTGCAGATCCACATTGCCACCGGTACGCGTCGGAATGATGTTGTCCGGCTGCACACCAGCCGTAGAACACCGAAGCCGCCGGCACACCGGTATCGATGCACAGCTGTCGCACCTCCGGCGTCTGGAATGCCGTATTTCGGCTCGAGCAGGGATCCGTCAGCGTCGGGAAGTTCAGCTGCAGACCGCCGTACAGATCCGCGATGTTCGGCGCGCGGATGGCGCGCGCTGGAACTGTCCGCGGAACGCGAACGACTCGTTGAGCCGCCAGTCGAGACCATAGAGATAAGGTCGAGACCCGGCCGACACCGTCGAGATCGTAGTCCCGAGCTGCGATACGCGCCATTGAGGCTGAGATTCTTGACCAACGTGATGTCGGCCAGGATCGGCACGCGCACTTCGGCGAAGAGTTCCTTCGACGATATGTCACCGGCCGTCGGCAGACCCGGATTGAATCCGACCACGTCGCCCGAACGCAGGTACTCGTCCGGAATGTACTGCGCCTCGGCCGTGCGCCATTCGGCCCCCACCGAGAAGTTGACCGCGCCGGCCGGCATGTCGAAGGCATCGCCGCCGAGTGTCGCCGCAACCACTTTCTGTTCGGCATTGGTCACGTTGGTGGCATTGATCTTGATGGCGTTCACGGCCGCTTCGGAAAGGTTCTGGCCGAAGATATTGGCCACCGGCGGATCTCGTACCACTGGCGAGCAGTGCAGCCGCGTAACGGCTGCGCGAGGCTGCGCCTTCCTGCCGGCTCGAGTCCTCCGAGCGTGCGAACGTGAAGTACACGTCGTAGTTCAGGTTGCGGAAGAAACTCTCCGGAAGCATCGCCGAGGTCGCCCGCGCAGTCCCGCGGCGACACGCCAGACGTTGTGGTCGTCGACGTTGTGCCGGAAGGGCAGTTCCACCAGGCGTCGCCCCGCGGTGAGTACCGCCAGTCCGTCGTTCGGCGTCGTCGTGTACGCGATAGGACCCTGCTGCAAGGTCCCGGGCCCTGTTTCGGCCAGGTCGAGCTGATGCAGGACCTCGCGCATGTTCGCGTCGAGATACGGATTGTTGATATTCATCAGGAAGTCGCCACCGATATTCGCCTGCGTGAGCTGCTGGTCCACGCGGTTGTTGCTGAAGTGGAACTCCAGGTAACCCGTGGCCTTCGGGGCGAATTCGTAATGCGTGAATGCGTTGAGCATCCAGCGCTCCTGCGGCACCTGCAGGTAGTTGTACAACGTCAGGTTGAAATCATCAGCCGGCCGCTGCGTCAGACGCTGCGTGATGCCGGGATCATCGAAGGTGAAACCGTTGTCGCCCATGCCGGCGAGTCCGGCGTTGGTGAGCGCGGTGCTCACTCCGGGCAACGCTCGCACCCCCGTCGGAATCGTGAAGCGTCCGTTGGGGATGTCACCGCTGCCGGAGAAGATGAAACCCATCCTGCCGCCCGATGCCGCGCAGCCGGCGGCATTCGACCCGTTGGCGACGCCGATCATGCTGTCGCTCCAGGTGTCGGCGCTGACGCAGAGCCTCGCCGTACGGCAGCTCCGCCCAGTCGCCGCGCTCCTGGCGCGTAAAGCCTTCGCGCTTGTAGTAGTTCAGCGAGACGACCGCATTGCCGCGGCCTTCCGCGAAGTTGCCGCCCAGCGTCAGGTCGGCGTTGTAGGTCGGCGTGTTGGTGGCGCTGTCGAAGCCGTACTGTCCGCCCACTTCGGACGCCTTCGAAGTCATCCCTCATGATGAAGTTGATGACACCGGTGATGGCATCGGAGCCGTACACCGCGGACGACCCGCCCGTGACGACTTCAGTGCGCGCGATCAGCGCGGTCGGGATCGTTGTTGAGGTCGGTCACCAGTTCCGGGCCAAAGATGGCAAACCGTCGGCCGTTGACCAGCGTCAGGCTGCGTGTCGGACCGAAGCCGCGGGAGGTTGACGTAGGCAGCGCCGGCGGCTGAGCCGGCAGGAACCGTGTTGGCGGTCGCGCCACCGTTGGTGGCCTGGACGAACTGCGGCTGATCACTCAGCACCTTGTCGACGCTCATCGTGCCCGACAGCTTGATTTCGTCGGCGTCGATGATCGCCAGCGGTGTCGAGGCGTCGGTGACGTCGCGCGCAATGCGCGAACCCGTCACGACAATGACGTCTTCCTTGTTCCGCCGCCGCCGGCTTTTCCTGCGCGAATGCTGGCGGTCCAAATGCAAACAAAACTAGAGAGGCCAGGAGGAGCTCGCTTGTCCGCGTGACACGAGCCCGACCTGGCCGATATTCGGCCTTCATGGTTCCCCCTTCTTTATGAACTAGAGGCGTCTTCGATCAAAAATCCTCAGTAACGATCATCAGGCGCAAGAATTAACACATTTGCGGACAAAGGAACGAGACAGTGAGCGAGCCAAAAGAGCGAACGTGAGCGCTTTGCTCCGGCGCGGTGCAAATTAGCTGGGTGGCCCGCAGACGAGACCTCACAACCTTGCGGGAATCAGCGGGGTGCGAGTTCGGCCGCTTGTCGCAGCGCTTCGATGAGGCTGCCCTCATCGGCGATGCCGCTGCCGGCGATGTCGAAGGCCGTCCGTGGTCCACCGACGTGCGCACCATTGGCAGTCCCACCGTGATGTTCACGCCGGCTTCAGGCCCAGGACCTTGACCGGGCCATGACCCTGGTCGTGATACATGGCGACGACGATGTCGAAGTCGCCGCGCGCCGCCAGGAAGAACAGCGTGTCGGCGGGCAGCGGCCACGCACATCCCAGCCACGGGCCTGCACATTGCGCACGGCGGGATCGATTTTCTTCGGCCTCTTCGCCGCGACCAAACAGTCCGTTTTCGCCGGCATGCGGATTGATGCCGCACACGCCGATGCGCGGATTCGCAATCCCGGCGCGCGTCAGCGTGAGGTGCGCGCGTCCGATGACGCGCTCCACCAGCGGCGCGTCGATGAATTCGATGGCATCGAGCAGGCCCATGTGCGTGGTCACGTGGATCACGCGCAGTTTCGGCGCCACCAGCATCATCGAGACTTCGGGCGTGCCGGTCAGCGCCGCGAGCAGCTCGGTATGCCCCGGATACCGGTGGCCCGCGGCATGCAGCGCTTCCTTGCTGAGTGGCGCGGTGCAGATGGCCTGCGCCTCGCCCGCCGCAACGACACGCACCGCGCGCTCGATGTAGCGAGGCCGCTTCACCCGCGATCGGCGAGACCCTGCCGAAGGGCAGATCCGCGGGCACCAGGCCGAGATCGAGGCATTCGACCGCGCCACTGGCGAACTGGGCGCTGAGTGCGTGCTCGCCGGCTCACCACCCGCAGGCGGCTGGCAACGCGCTGGCCCGCGAGACGCAGGCGCTCCGCATCGCCGATCACCAACGGCTTGCAGATGACATGCACGCCGGGCACGGCCAGCGCCTTCATGATGATTTCGGGGCCAATGCCGCGCGGCATCGCCCATCGTGATGGCGATGGTGGGAAGTCTCATTCCGTTTGCCTAGCTCACGCATCCTGTCGAAGCAGCGTATCAGGCAGTTTTCATCTCCGAATGCGCCCGGCATTGGTCACGATAGGTACCTGTACCTTGCCACGCGTCATGCCCAACGCCAGCCCGGGTTCGATCTCGCCAAGAAGCCTGATGCCGTGAACCTGCGCACTGCGCGAGCAGCGCCGCCGCCGTCTCCCCGCCGCTGACGATAGAGCGCGCCCGTGTACTCCAGTGCTTCTGCGAGCGTGGCGGCGAAGATGCGCACCTGCCTGGGGTCCGGCGGGGAGTCGCAGCCTTCGACCGGTTCGGGCAGCGCCACCACGTCATGCCCCGAAATCACCCGCGCCATGATGCTGATAGCAAACATCGCCTCGGCGGAATTGTCGATCAGCCGCCCCGCGCTCACCGTCGATGCGTACTCGGCCGCACGTTGAGATACATCGCGAGCTTGCGCGCAGCGGCGCGCGACTCCCCGCGCGAGGCGAACCGATGGCTATCAGGGTTCCGCGCTTCGACGGCTGGAGCCTGATGACGCGCGGTTCCGGTAGCCGGACCCTGCGCGGCGAGTGCCTTCGCCAACCCGGCGGTGCCGATGTAGAAACCGATTGCCAAGCCGCGCGCGGCATCGGCAATGCGGCACAGGTCGTCGTCGTTCTCGGAATCGCAGACGACAATGGTGCCTGGCGCTGTGCGCCGCCTCGGCAGCAATCGCCTGCATTGCTTGCCGCAGCTCCGGCACTTCTGCGCGCACCTGCGCGAGCGGCGGCAGCTTGATCGGTCGCAGCCCCGAGGAAGCCAGAATGGCGGCGAGATCCGCATTCTCCATAACTGTGTTCTCGGCGCCAGGTTTCCGTGCGCTCCAGGGGTTCGCCACGCACGAACACATATCCACCACAGGGTGCTCCGCCCCATTGCCGGATTTGCAGGCGCGAAGAGGTCGAGCGTGGCCCGACCGAATTCCCGCAGGGTCGCGCTCAGGCGCGGCGATTTCCGCCGCGGGCTGTCCGCGCAGCGTGGAATCGATTTTCTTGTACAGCAGACCCGTCGGGCGTGAGGCAGCGGCGCAGTGCATCGCGGTGTCGCCTGCCCGCTTCGCCAGGCGCACAGCTCCTGCTGTCGGCATCGAACGCCCACACGGCCGTGTCCTCGCCCGGTGGCGTCTCACCCCAGAACACCTCGGTGACCCACCCACGCTGCGCGAATGCCACGCCGCTATCCGCGGCACCCGTCAAATCATCGGCGACGATGAGCCAGCGATCCGGCATCAGGTGTTGCGCGCAGCGACTCGCCTGCGGTCCATGCAGTGACCAGCGGCACCACGATGGCGGTAACCACAATGCTGGCCGCCACCAGGATGGTCGCTTGCGCGGCCGCATCGGCGTACCGGGTTGGCGCTGGCAATAATGGCCGGGACCGCCACCGCATTGCCGGCGGTGGACGCAGCCGCGCACACCCGCCACTCCGTTGCCACCGGTCAGCCGGTCGGCGAAGAACAGAGGAATGCCGGTCACCACCACGACGGCCAGCCCGAGCCCGACACCTAACAACCCCGCCTGCCACACCTTCGCGAGATCGAGATGGGTGCCGAGCGCGAAGGCGAAGAACGGGATCATCACCGGGTATGGCGCGACTGAGGAATTCGCGCATTTCGCGGTCGAGGTTGCCGATCAGCATCCCGAACAGCAGCGGCAGGATGCCGCCCACCAGCGTGAGGCCAGGGAAACGCCGACAGGCCCGCCACACCCAGCGTCACCATGGTGAGAAACGGACCGGACTCGAGCGACATCACCGTGTACGCGCCAGACATCACGGGGCTGGCCGTACTGACCCATGAGGGCCATGTACAGCCCGCCATTCGGTATCGTTCATGGCCGCGACAATGGCGAGCGTGGAAATGCCGGCGAACAGGCCGGCGCTCACCGGCGACTCACCCAGCAGGCGGCCGAAGATCACGCCCAGCAACACGCCAATCCCCACCTTGACGGCGAACAGCGTGCCGCCTTTCCTGAGGATGTAAGGCGTGGCGCGGAAATCGATACTCGCCCCGGTGCACACGAAAAAGACCGCGAGGATGGGAAGCGCGCCGGTGAACAGCGCGCCGGTGAATGATCCGAAGAACTGTGCGGTCCCTGGGGCCAGCGTCACCAGCACGGCGCCGCACAACAGGGGGACCACCATCATGCCGCCGGGCACGCACTCGACGGCCCGTTTGATGGGAATTTGCGTCATCTTGCCAACCCCCGCCGGCGCGGTTAGCGTCGCGCCATGAACAAAACCATCCGCTTCTTATCGCTTCTTGCGCTCGTCGGTTCGATCAGCATCGGCGGCACGGCACAGGCCGGCGTCCTCGATTGCAAACTCAAGTTCACGATGAGTGGCTGGTCGATATTCTACAAGCGTGCCGATGGCGCCGGCACGATCACCTGCAGCAACGGCCAGTCGATGGCGGTGAAACTCCGGAGGCGCGTGGCGGTGGTATCTCCGCGGGCAAGTCGTCCATTCGGGATGGCCACGGCGATTTCGCGGGAGTGAACAAGATCGACGACGTACTCGGCACTTATGTCAGCGCCGAGGCGCACGCCGGCGCGGTGAAATCATCCGAGGCCGGGGTGGTCACCAAGGGCGAGGTTTCCCTGGCGCTGAGCGGCAAGGGCGAAGGCTGGGATCTCGGGGTCGCCTTCGGCAAATTCACGATCAAGAGGTAGTAGCCGCCAGCGGCGCTGGCTTGCGCGTCCGCCCGAGGCAGGCGGTGAATTCGGCGCCAAACAGGAAGATCTGTGCCGAGTAATACAGCCACAGGAGCAGCGCGGCGAATGACGCCGCCGCGCCATATGCCGTCGGCTGCGTCGCGCGCCCGAGATAAAGCCCGATCGCCCAACGTCCCAGGTGGAACAACAGCGCGGTGACCAGCGCGCCCGTCAGCACCTGGCGCCATGGCAATCGATGCGCCGGCAGGTAGCGATAGATCAGCGCCACTAAGCCGGTGCCGAGCCCGATCGACAGCAGGAAGTCGAGCGATGCGAACATGCCGACCAGTCCCTCGAAGTGCCGCACCACGTAGCCGCGCAACGCCGCCAGTGCCGTGGTCAGCGTGCAGCGACACCAGCAGCAGGAAGCCGATCGCGAGGATGAATCCGAAGCGAGATCAGCCGGGCGCGCACGAACGAGCGCCAGTTGCGCGGAACGGCGGTGCGTCCGCCCCAGATCTGCTGCAGGGCGCTTTCCAGCGCCGCGAATACCGTGCTGGCGCCGACGATCAGCATCACCACGCTCACGATTGTCGCCCAGGTACTCCTTCTTCCGAACGCGCGCTGTCCATGGCCTGCAGGATCAGCGTCGCACTCTGGCGTCCGAACAGCATCGTCACCTGATGAATCGAGATACGAATATGCGAGTTGGTCACCGACTATCCACCCGGCGATGGTCACGATGATGATGAGCAGCGGCGCCAGTGAAAATGCGCAATAGAACGCCAGCGCGGCACTGATGCTCGACGCCTGGTCGGCGAGCCAGTTCTCGGTCGTGCCCTGGAGAATGGACCTCAGACTGCGCGGCCTGTTCATCCCTGTATTCTGCGACTGCCGTGGTGTTCAGATGTCGCCGGGCCTGTCGGCGATGCGCAGCTTACGGCAAGCCAGTGCCTGCCTACAAGCTGATATTGGCGCCCGCCCGTTTGCGACCGGACTCTCTTATATAAGCCGGTCAGGGCGCGTCCGCCGCCTCGATGGGCAGTGGCCGCGTCCGGTGCAAATTCGACCGCGCCGATGTCGCGCACGCTGAAGTCCCGAGATTCTTCTTGCGCCACTTCTTGTAGCCGGACAGTTTCAGGCCGTCCGGCGCCTGGTCGCCCCAGTTATCCTGGTACGCCGGCCAACGTAATCCACAGCCACCAGGTCCTGTTCATGTCGCTACCCTGCCGCCGGCACATGCCGGACGGCAGTGTAACGAATCCCGGCGCGCTATGGGGCTAACTACCAGCGGCCGCGGTGGCCGGGGCCGGCGGACGCGGGTCGGGAACCTTGTTCTTCACCGGCGGCAGCGTCTGCAGGTAGGTGAAGATGGCGGTCAGGTCCTCGTCGGTGAAGTTGCGGTAGACCATGACGGGCATGGGCGGCAGCACTTCGCGGCCGCGGCCGAGATGGCGGCCGGTGCGGATCGTGTCGATGAAGGTACGCGCAGTCCACTTGCCGAGGCCGGTCTCACGATCGGGTGTCAGGTTGGCAGTGAAACTCACGCCCCACGGGCCGGCATAGGCCGTATTGGTGGCCGCGATGCTGGCGATCCAGCCGCCCTGCAGCTGCGGAACCGGACCCACCTCGAACTTCTCGGGATGACCCGACAGCGCGATCGACATGTCCGGCCGGGGACCTTCCGGCGTCATCTTCCACGGCGTGTGGCAGTCATGGCAGCCAGCCGTCGACACGATGTACTTGCCGCGGGCGACCAGGTCGTTGGCTGCGGGAGCCGGATCGGCGGCGCGCGCGAATGACGCGAACAACACCAGGGCGAAGAAAGCAAACAACTTCAGGGATTTCACTCGATACCTCCTCTAACTAATTCGAGCTTGATTGGTGGAAAGACCGTCGATCCAGCGCGCCAGCAGCGCGACCGCCTCCGCGTCCACCGCGGAAGTGCCGAGCGGCGGCATCTGCTGCAGGGGATCGCGCGACTTCATGCGCAGGGCGATGACGCTGGCGCCCAGGTGACCGGGCGCGATCCGCGCGGCGTCACGGGGTGCGCCGCTGGGCCGGAACCCGCTTTGCACGCCGACGATGGACTGCACCACCGAGTTGGCGCTCGGCGCATTTGCCGGCGCCGCGACGCGCTGGGCCAGCGTCATCTCGAGCACCGCCAGCGGGCCTTCATTGTTGTGGCAGTTGCCGCAGTTGCCGTGCAGGTATCCGAGCGCGGCACGTTCCGCCGGGCTGGAAGCGGCAATGCGCGGCGGGCGGGACAGCAGGTCCCTCGGCAGATTGCGCAGCAGCCCGCGCGCGCTCAGCGAATCGAGGTCCACGGCGCCGCGCGACGCGCTCGGCATGCGGCGCCAGCGGATCGCGGTCCGGCGAGAGTTGCAGCACGCTGAATCCCAGTACCGGCACCGGGGCGCCTTCGTGGCAGGCGCGGCAGTCGTCCTCGGATGGAATCGTGTAGCGGGCGCCGGTGCGTTCGGCGCCGCCAGATCGCGGACACCGCGCGCCGGCGCCAGCACTGCATCCGTGCCATCGGCGTTCCACACGTAGCTGCCAAAACGCCAAGCGCCGTCCGCGCCGACGTTCGAGGTAACGCGTCTCGAGCACGCTGTCCGTGCGCGAATTGCTTCCACAGCTTCGTGCCCGCGCGGGAATTGCCAGGCGTCTGGCGCGGACGCGTCGATGCTGGTTCCCGGCGGCAGCCAGATCCAGCGCCTCTTGGCGGCGCCGTCCGACCACAGCGGGTACTGGGGCGAAAACGGCAGTACGTCGGGGTGCATTTGTCCACCCGCGACGTACAGCCCAGTATCGCGCGAGGTGCTGCGGCAGGCCGCGCGCATCTTCGGCGCGCGCCAGGCCTGGCAGGACCGCTGCGACGAGCGCCAGCTTCAGCAAGCAATGGAGGAATTCGCGACGCATGTCAGCTCAGGCGGCCTGGGCCACCGGGATGCGGTTTGCGTTCGCCTTGAGCCAGGTGGCGAAATTCGCGATGCGCGGATGCAGCTTGCGCACGCCGCGCGCAGGTCGCGGCGCGCGCGGTACGCGACTTCGAAGTCGCGCTTGAACTGCCACATGTTGCCGAGCTCGTCGGCACCCGGGAAACCGAGCGCGCGGAAGGCATCGGCGCTGATCGAGTTGTAGACCACGTGTTCGCCGAGCGCGAATTCCAGCTGCGTGCGCCAGCTCGGCGCCGCTCAGGTGTTCGCCGGCGAGGCCGATCGAATCAAAGATCAGCGCCTCGCCCTGCAGGAACATCTGGTGGGCGGCGATGCCGATGTCCTCGGCGCCGATCCAGGGAATGCGCGCTGCGCCGGTGGGGAATGTCATCGCCAGCGTGCCGTCGGCCTGGCGCTGCGGGCCCATGCCGAAGTGGATCAGGTTCTCCCAGTAGCCGGCAGGTAGTAGAGGTACGTGACTGGCACGCGCTGCTGCGCGAAAGAAGCGGTGCGCCTTCGCCCTTGGCATCGAAGTGCGGGAACGTTGAAGCGTTTCTCGAGTACTGGCATGCGCGAGCCGTCGGCCGGGAAGAAGCTGCGCGTGTCTTCGAGCGTCGACCAGATGGCGTGGCGGATGCCCGCCTGGCCGCGGCGGCCGCCAGGGTGTGCGCCTGCGCCAGCTCGCGCTCGCCCGAGAGGTGTTCCCAGAAATTGGTGACCAGAAACGCACCGTAGGCACCTTCGAGGAGCCCGCTGCACGCTGGCAGGGGTCGTCGAGATCCGCAAGCACCACCTCGGCGCCGGCGCTGGCCAGTGCACGGGCGCGCAGCACCGTCCGGGCGGCGCGTTACCGCACGCACCGCGAAGTGGCGGTCGCGGTCGCTGAGCAGCGCGCGGGCCAGGCCGCCGCCCTGCGCGCCCGTGGCGCCGAAGACGGTGATGATGGGCTTGGGCATGCGGCTCTCTGGTCGGGTCGCCCAGGAAGGACGTGGGAGGCGCACGTTAAGGACTGGATGACAGTCCTGTTACTAACTCGGACTTAGCGAATTCTTAAATTCACGCTAAGTTGTGCGGGCGGGGATGTTTAAGAAACCTATAAGAACGACGAAATGGCGCTGACGGACGACATGATCCAGCTGCTTTCGGCTGGAGTGGCTCACCAGGTGGGCGGCTGTACCAACGACGGACGGCCCGTGGTGTGCCGCGGCCTCGCCGCGCAGCACGAAGCCGGGCGTCTGCTGGTCATCATTTCGGCGGAATCCGGCTTCGAGGTGCTCGACGCCATTCGCCAGAACGGCCGGATCGCCGTGAACCTCACCGCTGCCCGAGAATTACCGCTCGCTGAGTTTCATCGGGGACGATGCCGTGGTGCGCGGCTCTGGCGCCGCGTGGCGCCCGCTGGTCAACGAGCGGCACCAGGCCTTCAGCGACCAGCTGCTGCGCTTCGGAATTCCGCCCGAGTACACCAACGCCTGGTACTCGGCGGCCGGACGAACACCTGGTGGCCGTCCGCTTCACGCCCACACGCAGGCACGCAACCAGACGCCGGGACCCGGCGCCGGCAATGCCGTGCAGTTGATACCGATCGAGTTCGAGAAATGAGCGCGGTTTTCGACGACGGGCTGTCGCTGTTCGGCGTGCGCCGCATGATGGAAGGCGTGATCCCGCCGGTGTTGTGCACGGCCTCGCCGGATCGCATGCCCAACGTGAGCTACCTGTCGTTGTGCGAATACGTCGACCCGCTGCACATCGCATTGTCTTACCAGTTCTTCAATCGCAGCCGCGAGAACGTGCTGGCCACGCGTCGCGCCGCGCTGACGCTCGACGATCCCTATACCGGCGGTGGCGTCGTCCTGCAGCTCGAATACCAGCGCACCGAAACCGAAGGCCCGGTGTTCGAGCGACTGCGCGCCAAGCTCATGGGCGTGGCCAGTCACGTCGGCATGGACAAGGTGTTCCACCTGCGCGGCGCCGACATCTACCGCGTGCTCGAGATGCGCCGCGTGCCCGGGCGCCGGGAACTGCCCGCGGCCGCGCCACGCGTCGATCTGCCCACGAATTCGCGCCTGCTGTCCGAGCGCATGGCGAATTGCGAGGATCTGGCGGACCTGCTCGACACCTTGTTAGGCGGCCTGGCTGACCTGCTGCGCATCGACCACGCGATGTTGTGGCTGTTCGACGCCTCGCAGCAGGTGCTCACGCTGCTCGCCAGCCGCGGTTACGAATTCGACGGCGCCGGCGCCGAGATCTCGGTGGGCGAAGGCCTGGTCGGCACCGCGGTGCGTGAAGGCGTGCCAATCCGCGTCGGCCACATGATGAACATGGCCACGTACGCGCGTGCCGTGCGCGAGCGCGCCGGCGAATCCGGGCTCAACGTCGCACCGGCGCCCGAGATTCCACTGCCGGGACTCAAGGAGCCGCGCAGCCAGCTCGCGGTGCCGCTGCGCGCTGCGCGGACGGGTGCTCGGCGCGCTGCTGGTCGAGAGCCTGCACGACCAGTATTTCGGCTACGACGACGAAGACGCGCTGATGATGCTCTGCGGGCAGTTCGCCGTGGCGATGAGCCTCATGCAGCCGCCTGAACCGGAAGCGCCCGCGCCCGTCGCCGTGAAGGCCAACGCGCCGGATGCGGCAGCGGCCGCTGCTGCGTCTCAAGCGGTTCGGCCGCGACAACAGCGTGTTTCTCGACGACGTGTACCTGATTCGCGGCGTGGCCGGCGCCATCCTGTGGAAGCTGGTGGGCGAGTACCTGCGCAGCGGCCGGCGCGAGTTCACCAACCGCGAGCTGCGCCTGGCGCCGGAGCTGCGGCTGCCCGACGTGCAGGACAATCTCGAAGTCCGCCTGTTGCTGCTGCAGCGGCGGCTGGCGGAACAGAACGCGCCGATTCAGCTCGAGAAGGCGGGCCGCGGCCGCATGCGGCTCGACGTGGCGCGCGACGATCGTGATGGAGCAGCAAGAATCCTAGATGAGTCTGCCCATGGCCAGTCCTGCGAATACGTCAAACTAGTCGCGTTGCTGAACGCGACGTCGCGAGTTCGAGACAGAGGCGCCGCACCGGCTCGTTCCGGTATACATGCGCCCGCAGACCACCGCTCACGACAAGCTACAAGGCAAGGGAGAACTCATGATTCGCATGCTACTGCTCGCGGCATTGCTGGTCGCGGCTGCTCCGGCCGCGGCCGACGTCTCGGTCACCACGCAGACCTCCGGCAAGGCCTCGTTCATCAACGTCGGTGGCGAGGGCGTCACCCAGTTCAAGGGCAAGCGCCAGCGCACCGATTCCTCGGTCGGCAGCAAGACCGTCTCGCTGATCATCGACATCGACAACCTGCGGTTCGTCGACCTCAACGACGCGAAGAAGATCCGCGACGGTGACGCCGCTCGCGAGCATCGCGGACGAGCTCGAGAAGGTGGGCGTCGGCGCGATGGACGCCACGCTGACGAAGACCTGCGCAGACCAAGCAGATCGCGGGTTATCCCTGCACCGTGCACGACGTGAAGGTCTCGATGCCCTTCAGCCCCACGGGCCAGCCGGGCCAGGGCATGGATGCCGTCATGGTGCTCGCCGGCACCGTGTGCCTGTCGACGGCGGCGCCCGGCCTCGCCGACTACCAGGCGTTTCTACAAGGCCGCGGCCGATTCCGGATTCATCTTCGGCAACCCGGCCGCCGCCAAGTCGCCCACCGGCGCCGCACAGGCCAAGGCCTACGCCGCACTCACGCGGAAGATGGCCGAGGCCGGCATGGCGCTGCGAGAGTCACGTCAACATCACCGCCTCCGGTGACAACCCGATGGCGCAGATGATGGCCAAGCTCGCGGCCAGCGATATCACCACCACGGTGACGAAGATCGAGACCGGCGATGTCGCCGCCGAGCGCTTCGACATCCCCGCGGACTACAAGGTCAAGACCCAGAAATAAGATAGGGGCAGCCCCGTTTGCTGGCAAAGGGGTCAGCCCTCCGGACTGACCCTTTGCTGGGAAACGGGCTGCGCATTCTTCGGAGCGCGCGGTTGCGGCCGCGTGCTTCCCGGCGGCGGCGCGGGTTCGGGCTCGGCGGCACGCAGGGGTGATTTCGCGGGCCCATTGAGCACCGCGCCGTCGATCGTCGAGACCGGGAACCGTGGCAGGGGCAGTCCCAGCTCTTTTCTCCGCCGTTCCACTGCACCAGGCAACCGAGATGCGTGCACACCGCCGAGCGCTCGTGCAACTCGCCGGCCGGGTCGCGGTACACGGCCAGGGTAGATAGACCCTCGCGCAGGATCGCGCCTCACCGGGGGCAATGTCGGCGCGCTCGTGCACTCTCGCCGCCCTTCACCCAGTCCCTGACCATGTGGCCCGACGAAGTTCGCGTTCTCGCCCAGGTACGTGCCCGCGGCTTTACCGTCTTGCGCGCCGGGTCATAGAGGCTTTCCCAGGGATTGACGCGCCCGGCGACCAGGTCACTGATCAGCATCCCGCCAATGGTTCCGTGGGTCATGCCATCGCCGGAGTCGCCGGTGATGATGTACAGGTTCTGATCGTGCGGATTGCGCCCGATGAAACCCAGCGCATCGACCGGCTCCATGAGTTGTCCCGACCAGCGGTAACGCGTGGCCCCGAGCACGGAGAATCGCGCGCGCGCCCACTGCTCGAGCCGCCGGTAGCGCTCGGCGGCGTCATCGGCCTGGCCGGTCTTGTGATCTTCGCCGCCCACGATGACCACGTCGCGATCGGCGCCGCGCACGCGCCGCACATAGTGATAGGGCTCGGCCATGTCCCAGATGAGTACGGCAGGGAAAGCGTCCTTCGGCACGTCGAATCCGACCACGTAGGTGCGATACGCGGCCTGCTTGGTGTGCATCGTCACCCGGTCGTTGAATGGCGTGTTGGTGGCCACGACGATGTGTTCCGCGCCGAGTCGCGCGCCGGAATCGAGCTTTACGTGCGCGCCGCGGCCGCCCTTGGCCTCGACCGCACGTGAGTCGAATACCAGGTGTCCGCCGCGGCTGGTGAACGCACGCGCCAGCCCGTGCATGTACCGGCCAACGTGGAAGGCCGCCTGCCGCGGAAACCGCAGCGTGGGTCCATCGATGAGAATCTCGCCGGTGCGCATCAGAGTGCTGGGCCTGCATGGCGGAAGAATCCCGCGCGGCGCATGGCCTCTGATTCCTTCTCGAGCCTGGCTCGCTGGTCGAGGTTCGGCGGCAACCAGCAGACCATCCAGCCTCTCGAAATCACAGTAGATGTTCTCCGCCTGCACGATAGCCTCGATGCAGTCGATGGCGGCCGCATGGCTGGATGCCGCCAGAGTCGCGCGCCGGACGGTTCGAACAGCCGTTCGAGCTCGCAGAAATCGTCGTCCAGCACCGGCGGACAGGTGGGCGGTAGTTCGGCCGGTCTCGCCGGCGCACAATCTCGGCGCCGCATCGAGCACCTGCACGTGGGCCCCGGCACGCTGCAATAGATAGGCGGTGGTCAGGCCGGCGATGCCGGCGCCGATGACGCACACCTGCGTATCGGCGAGCAACTCGCGCGACACGCGGGCCTGCGCATCGTTCTCCCGCAGCAGCGTGGTGTCCTGCCAGACGGATGTGGTTTCTTCGAGGTGTACGCGGCATGGAACACCTCCATGCCAGACCCTATGACGAGGCGCGTTCCCGTAATCCCGGAAACAGGCGCCTCCGCCGTCCGCCTTTTCCTACATGCCGCGGGCGGTCTGCGCCTTGCGCACCAGTTGCACGAATTCGCTGCGATAACCGTAGGGGTCGTCGCCGCGCGCCGCCAGTGCCTGCTTCGATCACGTCGTCGTAGCTCAACTGAACCCGTGTATGTGGCCGCCGCGCAGCAGTTGCGCGAAGCCCGCTACCGCGGTCGAAAACTCGACGTCGCGCTGATCGCCTGGGCGCCCGCGGGCGCATCCACCCGGATCGGCTGCTTGATGAGCTGCGATTCCTGTGCCGTCGGGTAGTTTGTAGCGGATCTGCAGGAAGCCGTACTCGGATGGCGCTTACCGTGACGGCCAGGCTGCGGCTTCGTGCGCATAGCGGCTTTCCTCGATCATGCGCGGCGTCCACGCCCACCGGCGTGATCTCGTAGATGGCCGTGACGGTGTGGCCCGCGCCCACGTCACCCGCGTCGACGGCGTCGTTGTTGAAGTCCTCGCGCTTGAGCGCGCGGGTCTCGTAACCCACCAGGCGGTATTCCGCCACCGTCGCGCGGATTGAACTCCACCTGCAGCTTCACGTCCTTGGCGATGGTGAACAGCGAGTAGCGCCGCCTCCTGCACCAGCACCTTCTGCGCCTCGTTCAGCGTGTCGATGTACGCCGCCACGCCGTTAGTTCTCATGAATTAGATACGGGTTACCATCGTCCAAACTCGTAAAGACGAATCTGATCCCATCACCCCTTTCGTGAAAGGCTTCGCTTCCACGCCGCCTGATCGGATCGCCTTCCTTCTTAGTACCCCGGTAGCGCTGCGCCTCCGTCCAGAACCTCAAGGTGTGAATTGGGAGCAAGACGGCCGTGGTGGGGCCGGTTCTGACCTCCCCCTTAGTCAAAGGTAAACGCCTATGCCAGCAGGCCGCCGCTAACAACGACACCAACGATTCCGCCAACCATCAATCTGTAAACTCTCGATCCTCTCTTAGCCGCCGCCTCAGTCCTGGGCTTCGTCTCTTGGGTTTGAAGCAGCTTCGTTGGCAGTTCTGGTGCCTGCCCCTGGTCCGTAAAAGGCTAAACAGACGAAGCTTTACTCCTGCATAACCGGATGCGTGCCAAGATGGGTGCAGATGCTCCTTCCACTCCGCTCAACTGAAGAAGCACATCTGCGATGTTCTGAGACAGAAGAATGTGCCCTGCGTCGCCGCACTCCAGGACGATTTGCGTGCCGTGCTGATTCCGCTGCCTGCAAGACTCTGGTTGGAATTGATGTCGGAAAGCTGTAAACCGGCCCGGCGTGTATACCTATGCGAAACACAATGTTCGGATGATCCTTGAGTGCGATCGACAGTTCGACAGCACAGGCCCGCCGCTGCGGTCGAGGATCGACAAAGAAGGCCAGCGCCATTCCGTCCGCGACCGGCATACAGATCAATCGGTTTTGAGATTCTGCCTTACGAAGGCTTTTGTGTGCTGCAGACAGCGGTCTGTAGCTGTTTGGTGGTTAGTCTGAAGGTCGGCCGGCAGTGTTGAATGGTCGACGATCTCGATGAAAGAACATATGCCATCTCGAGCGCCGAAGAAGAATCGGTTCAGGTAGGCCGGCATCCTCTGAGTCATCGGCCTGGGTCAATGCAAGCGCAAGCTCTGGCCGAACTGATCCGCGCGCGGATATCTTTCGTGTGGATTGTAGCTGAGCGCCTTTAATACGGCGTCCTGAGCCGCGACCGGCAGCGAGGGTCGCAAATCCTGGGCCTTACGCGAATTCCGGCACGCTGCATTTCCATGGGCTGGCGAGCAGCTTTGTACGCTGAACCGCGTCCAGTTGAAGGCAAGCGACCTGTGAGCATCTCGAATGCAATCAGGCCCAGGGCGTAAACGTCCTCGATCCGGACGAAGCGTTCCCCTCGAGCTGCTCGGGCGCCATATAACGAACGCTGCCGGCGGCTGCGTTGATCGGGAATATCGAACCTGTCCTTCACGATGGAGATGCCAAAATCTATTACTTTTACGTGCTCAACTTCCTGTGCCGCCGTCCTGCTGCCTGAACAACATTATGTTTTCGGGTTTTAGATCGCGGTGATAAACGCCCATATCGTGTGCGGCGGGAGATTGCCGAGGTAAAGTTCGCGAAAGATATTGGCGCGTTGAAAACCACCCACGCCTACCTCAGACTCGATCTGCGACCTCAGGCTATGTCCTTCGACAAACTCCATAGCGATGAACGGCCTGCCATCGCTCGTGTCTCCCAGGCGATGAATTTGACTACGCCGGGGTGATCAATGCAGGATAAAACCTTTACTTCCTCACCGTCAGCGCTACCACTCCTTTTGTTCGACGTCAGGCTGGTTCAACAGCGCTTTAATTACGACAGGTCGATCCTGGTTGAGCTTGTCTGTGCAACATAGACCACACCGATGCCGCCTCGGCCGATCTCATGGCTAATCTCAAACCGGCCGTCTGCTATCGAGTTTTGGAATGCTTTCGGGCCCGAGGGCTAGTGTCTCGACTCCGACAGTTTCGTCCGGTGCAGACGAATTGGCGCCAAAGATGCGGAGTCCGCTGTGTGTCCGTAAGGGGGATGGAGTCAGTGCCCTTTGATTCCGCCATCCCTTGCCAAGGCCGTCTACTTCTTAGTCTTGACTGGTACCGTAATCAGTAAAGCATCACCCTTCTTGCGTGCTATGTATGGTAGACCGTTTGAGGCTCGGGGTCGTCGCCGGTGAGCACCTGTGCACCTTTGCTCCCGGCGTTCTTCTCTATCTTAGTGATGGTCTTACCAGGTGTTGACATGTTTTCAAACTTCCACGCCCTGGCCTTCCCACTCACGCTGCAGCCTTTGCAGGAGACTCGAATCAACCTTCGAATTCGCGACTCCTCTGCTAATGGGGTCAAAAGCGTCCAGCATACTCTACCGGGCTGAGCAATACGACAAAAACTTCTGCAACCTTCTCGCGGCCATCAGCGCCAAGGCTCGAGATTTCGAAATAGTCCGGCTCGCCAGGAACGTACACCAGCTTACCGGGAGCCGCCTTTGCCCGTCGCGACATGTCTCCCTGAGAGGGAAAAACGAGATAGGGTCACTGAGTGCCGTCGGCGTACTGCTCACGGTTGGTATGTAAGATATAACACTCAAACGGGGATTCGACACTCAGTCTGGACATGTCCCCATCCGACCAGGCGGTCTCCGATACCACACGCTCGGGGATGGTCTTAGTGATGCCTTCGACCTCCTTCCCTTTTACGCGCTTCACAATCCTGGTCTGTTCCGCGACAGCCAGATCATCGGCCTTCCGCACCCTTCATAATCGCCAGAATGTGATTCCGATATCAACCCCTTCCGGCACTAGTGAGTCTCCACTCACAGGAATGTAGTTAGCTGTTGTCATTCCACGAGGTGCTGGAAGGCGGAACCTTCCCAACGATAACTCTTATGAAGGTGCTGAGCATACTCGCGCGGCTTGAGCCCGCGGGTGTCGTCCATTTGACCTACGTGACCCGAGGCGCTACACAGGGCAAAGCAGGCTCAGCAGGAATCTGGCGGAGAGATGTGAGGACATATTGGTCCTGGCGTACAATCGAGCCCTCGAGGCTTTTGTATGAAGAATCGAGCACGGATGAATGCGGATTATTGAGACCCTCCCCGATATTAATAAACGCGAATTATTGAGACCTCCTCGATCTTAACAAATGCGATATTAACCGCCTCCAAGTTGGCGAGTGGCGCGAGATTACCATAACGAAGGAACTTACAACGCCGGCATTGCTGGCGATGAAGTTAGCTAGGAAAGCCCTATCTCCGGTCTTTGTTTCTTACGCATCCGTTTGTGGAGTTGCAGTTACAAAAAACTCGACGCGTGCAGATTCAAGTCCATCTGATGGTGCAAATGTGGTACAAGCGAAAAGCGCGAGTGGCGGCGAGGGTCGCTCGACGTCTCGACTGATGGCAAGTCACAGACAGGGATCACAACGAGTTCTAATCCAGCATCGGCTCATTTAGGTAAAGGCGCTTAGGCGCCGCTTCATAACATTCTCCTCCGCATCCCCAAGCCCGTCAGCTTTGAACCGCTCTTCTTCAATGCCACGATCTCCGGGAAGATGATCGCTCACGTAATCGAAGCGTTCTTCTCAAGCAAGGTTTCAAACTCGACAATCGGGTTCTCAAGATCGTTCCGCCCTTCCTGAAGGAACGATCGAGCGATTTCTGCGAGACCTTGTTTGATTTCTTCGTCAATCGGGATCGCGTCGTAGGTGTTGTTGCTTTCTTCGAATGGTTTGCCTCTCTAGAGGGCATTCTCCTGGCGCTCGTATTCCGATCGTGTTCTTCAGTACCAGCTTGTGCAAAGCCTCATTGCCATGTTCAACGCCGAGGCGAGAAATAACAAATAATTGCCCGCATCGCATAAATGACCGTGAGGAGCAGAGAATTCGCGACTGAGACAATGCAATTAGCCAGAAATAGTGCCGTACAATAATCGGCGTTAGAGACGTCTCCAAATAAGATCAAGAAGGCTGGTGCTCAATAAGCACTCGTACAGCTTCAAAAAGTGGCCAAAACTTTGAAGCTTCGAGTTGTGGTGATTAAGCCTTCAAATACGATCCAACAGCAGGTCTAGTGGAGAGATTCTGGAAGGGGCTTTTTATATAACAGTACTATTTATTATATAGCGAGTCTCACACCGCGTGAGATGGCTGGCGTACTATTGAAGGTGCATACCATTGATGAGTATGTTGAGCCAAGTCTCGAATACCTTGAGCTATTGCGAAACCCGGGCGGCACTGGTACAGAATCTCGTTGCTTTGGTAGGAGTGCAGAGTCTAGTTCCAACGAGCTTTAGACTTAGCCACACTTACGCTGTACAGCATGGCTCTCACGCTATCATCGGCGGACCACACGCCATGACTTGTGACACTACGATGCTCCGCAAAAAAGGGATAAGCTTCTCTTTGTCTGAAGCTGAACTAGTGTGGCCCACAATCCTGGAGAGAACGCTGTGCGCGGTCAACTTCAACCTATCTACGGACACGATCAGCGCTGGCAGCAAGAGCTAGAGCGCCAATCGTTAATCCGCCAAGCAGAGAGCCTTGCGTCGTTATATCGATAAGTCATGCGGTTGCTACCCCGTCCGCGGGTGCCCGGCCATAGCTGCACGTTTTTGTTCGGTCATAAAAATTGCAGGACAGGTCGTACGCAGTCAGCCAATCCGGGGTGACGATTGAGCAAGCGTGCGAAGGCTGCAGGCGTACGGAACTGTTGTTTTTACTGCTGACAATTTTAACAAGTACGAGAGAGCGCTTAGAGCTTTTGCAGGCAATGGTTGATGAGGAGAATCAACCTTCCGTTCTTTGTGCAATGCGACACACAAGTTCTCAAACAACCCAGCTCTCAGCCAAAGGGCCAGGGTTCACAGGTGCGCAGAATTTACACCATGTTTTAGGATTTGAGAGCTTTAACCGCAAAATTCTGCTCCGCGTTCACAAAGCCCATAATCACCCTGAAGACTATGCAGATATTATCCGTCTATGCATGAAGAATGGGATTCAAGTTCACTTTTCAATATATGATCGGGTTTAAGGAGCAAACCGAAGATGACATCGAGCATATGCGGGTCCTCTTGGAAGTGGCGCCGGATGTGGCATGGTTCACATATTATGTGGCACCATTCCCGGGACAGAGGACCCCGATCAGTTTCTCGAAGAGGCTCATCAGTGAACCCAATCTTGACCGCTTTGACGCACCAAAGTTGTCTCGTTTGGGAGCATCCCGTAACATCAGCAAGAATCGCCTACAACAACTATTGGTCGAGTGCTACAAACGGTTTTACGGTTTGTCTGAAACTCGTCTCCGGACCAAGGAAACTGAAGCGCGAGGGCTACACACGGCAGTAGGGCGCGAACGATGCGATCGTACCACGATAGTTTCTTTGTTCAATTGGCTCTTGGACAAGGAATGCACCCAACGGCCGGAGGAATCTACCGCCGCAGGCTCGATCACGTTCGCGATTACATTGGTTTGCGTCATAGTACTTACTTCGACTACGATCTGGCACCGCTTCCCAAGAGCCTGAAGCTCTCAGCCCAAGACGAAGCGTTTAACCGGGGCCAAAAAGTTGATTCTGACCAGTCTTAGCCAAAGCATAGACCGTGACTCCAGAGTACGCTTGGAGCCGTCCCAAGCTTCCGTCCTTCGCCTTGCATTCGCATTAGCACAGAAGCGACCAAAACCGACACGATGGGAAGGATCATTCAGTGTAACTACAGCGGTAATCTCAATCTCGTATCCAATCACATCGCCTGGTTTTGGGGGCACAGCGCAGAACCCGGTGACTGCCAACCGCCGACATGTCAGGCGTGCGATACTGGAGCTAAGTGTATGTCACTTCTGACATCCAATCGCGCGCACAACTTTACCCGTTCGCTTTGCCGTGATTTCAAGGAAACCTTGGCTGCAGCTTCTCGATCAACGAACGTAAAGATCTGACTGTAGTCGGATCAGATCTGCATACATGGGTTTTGCAAAGTAGATTCTGATCTCAGCCACGCTGCATAGCACGGCGGCTAACGCAAAGCGTGAGGCCGTTGCGCCGCTAGAGCAGGCGAGTTTTGGAAGTGGGCCACAAATGGCCACAAACAGGTACAGCGACCAGTGCTGGCCGCTGTAGGGTAATGCTAAACCTTGAAAGAAGGGTTGATAATAGTAGCGGCGAGTGGACTTGAACCACTGACCTTGGGGTTATGAATCCCACGCTCTAACCACCTGAGCTACGCCGCCATTCTGAGCAACAACCGCTGAGCTTGATGCAAGCTTCGTCGAGCGTTTCGTGGCAGGTTTTGGCGCACCTAACCACAGACGCGCCGACCGCAATGCTCTTGCCTCGCGTCCGTCAAATTAACATGGCGCGATGGTTGTCCCGGCGTCCACGTGACTCACTCACCTCGGGTGCGCGGGTTTTCGCGCATCCCGTCACCTCTCACAACCGCGCTTACCGGAGCACCCCGTAAAGCGCCGAGAGCCAACGGTGTGGCGCCAACCGGCGCGGTTCCCCAAAACCTCTCTCACTGGTTCTGCTCTTTTCGCTTTGCGGCTCCGCCCCAACCGGTTCGACTTCGCGCTGTTGTTTCATTTGCTTCATTTGTCTCCCGGAATTGCGAGCCCGCTCGACACCTTTCTCATCGGGCTGGCCGTAGGCGGCTGGGTTGAGATAAGCGCCTCGCTCGGTTTGGGCCTGTCTTCTTCGACTTTGAAGCCGTTGCGAAGCGAGCCTGGGTCGGATCGAATGCCAGTCACCCGCCAGGGAGACCTTGACGTTTGGAACGCTCGACTCTGATCTTGAAACGATTGTCTCTGATCTCTTCTAGAACGATTGCCTGTGCAAATTCTGCCAATCACCGTAAGCTGATAGCGAAAGTCTCGATTGATCGCCTCGAACCACGCGGGCAGCTTGACTTACTGCGTCGCCGTTTGAATCGGTGAGTGACGTTACCGCTGTGAGACGTTCAGGACCGGAGGACTCGATGGCCGCGTGGTAAAGTACTTGTTTTCGGGGGTCGAGCGGATGGTCGATCTTGAAAGCCTTGACGCCCGTCACGCTAAAGTCTCCGTTGACATCAACGTCTGCCGTTCCTGTCACGACGCGTCCAAAACATACTCCCGCGAAGCCTTGTCCCGCCGGACCGGTGCCGCCAGTCACCTGGATTCCAAGACCACCCCGTTGGCCGGCAGCATGGGGACTGACCGCCTGTAACCATTCACGCCAGTACCGGCTCGGCCGGCCGGGACCGAGCCCCCGGTGACCCGAACAGCCTCGTCACCGCCAAAGTCACTTCCATCGCCCCCTGTTGCTCTAATCGCGGGACCCCCTTGTTCGCCCGTGCCGCCCATCAGCTGCGCATCGCCATCGCCGCCTTTGCCGAGAATGCTGGGATTACTGCTGCCGGTTGCCGAAACTCCGGCCCCGTCACTTCCACCGGAGCCGATCACGCCGATTCCGGAGACATCGGTACTCGTACCAGTGATAACCGCGCTTCGCTTGTTATGGAGGCACTCAAACTAAGTGGCTTACCAACTCCTAACGGCAATGCAACTGGAACATCTCCAGTCAGGCTGCTGTCATGCGCACCGATGCGAGTCCGCCTCCTCCGCCACTAATAGTCAACGTGCTGCCCGACGGAATTATCGGCGTAATGTTTGAACCTGCAGCGAGGGTCACGTTATCCAATAATCCGCTGAGACTCTTCAACACCTGACCCGACGCGATCTTTGTTGGGGTGACCGCGCTATCCGCGAAGCTGAAGCGTGTTTACCCCACCGGTCGCGATTCCAACGCTCTTGGCGTTGCCGCTCGAGCCTCCGCCGGTCAGACCGAGTGCCGGCTGTAACTCCGGTGATGCTTTCCCCTGTGGATGAAATAGTCAGCGTATTATGCCCGACCGCGGGCTGGTCGTGGTATTACGAATCCTGCAGCGAGGGTCACGTTAATCACAATAGTCCGTTGAGACTCTTCGAACACCTGACCCGGATGCAATCTTTGGTTTAGCTGAAGTGAGCCGCGCTTGGGCCTGCAGCTGAAGCGTGTTTACTCCACCGTTCGCGATTCCAACAGTGACGTTAGCCGCTCGAGCCGCCACCGGTCAGACCAGTGCCGGCCGTAATCCCCCCGATGCTTCCTGCGGATGAAATGCCAGTCAGGCGTATTGCCCGACGGGGTGATCGTCAGGCTCGGCGCCCGCCGCAAGAGTCACGTTGTCCGATAACCCGTGATCTTCTTGACCACTTGCCCCGATGCGATTTTGCATCGCGGTCACCGCACTGTCCGCAACCTGAAGCGTGTTGACCCCGCCGTTTGCAATCCCGAGAGTCACGTTGCCGCTCAAGTAGCCGCCACCAGTCAGACCGGTACCTGCCGTCTACACCGGTAGCAGTTACCGATGGCCGGTGTTGGCCAAAACAGACTCGATCCATTGAAAGCAAGAACCTGACCAGCGCCGGGTGCGTTCGTAGTTCCAAGCTTGGGGGCAGTCACTGCGCTGGTGCTCAAATGCAGGGTAAAGCCTTCACCCGCCCGCCGCGATCCCCAGCGGAGAAGCAGCGGTCCCCGAACCGGACAGCGACGTGTCGTGAACGACCAGAGGGCAATCCGGCGGTTGTCATTAACGTACCGTCGGGAAACTTGAAACCGGCCAATGAATTCATGATTCCGCCGACCGTGAGCCTCGGGTCCGGTAGGATCCACACCGATGCCGACGTTACCGAACTTTGTCTTCGCTGACGACTGAGTCGCCTACGATCGCGCTCGAGCCGAATCCGATCCCGCTGGGAAGCCGCCCAATTGTGCCGCTGCCCTGCACCGGCAGGTGCTGGCTGCGCGGCTGCATTCGATGTTGCGTTCAGGCACGGCGCGGCCACATTGCGGGTTGCGCTGCCCAGTGGCACCCCAGTGACAATCGTGCTTGGAGGCCGAAACACCTTGAGCGAGCAGGTTCGAGGATTGAGCCGTGGCTATGAGCGCCTGATTCCCTTCCGATGAGCCGGTTGAAGGCTGCTGGGCCTGAAGGCTTACCGATCCAAGATAAACCATAAGAGCTACTGCGAGGAATCGCCTGGTCTTCATATCAGTTATTACTCCTATCTTAGAGACTCTTCTTTAACCCTGACGCGCTCCTCGAACCTTTAGGATTCGCGCGACACTAAAATGGACTTTCTTCTCTTTCGTAGGGCGTCGGCGCCGAGATAGAACCCCTTGTTCGTTGCGTGAGGTGCGAACTCTCACCGTGATGCGATCCTTTCAGCAAGCAGCGCGCTACGCTGCTGCGAGCATTGTATGACCTCTAACCGTGTTGCGGTAAGCATGTTGGCGGAGAGTTCTTTGTCCAAGCGGTCTGATTCACCCGACCTGTCAGACGTTGCGGCGTTCTGATTTCTTTATGCCAGGCACACGCTGCTGCTCGAGAAGCGCCACTCTCCCGATCATCATCCATCGGGAACTGTTCGTGCAACATTTGAGGGCGACCTTGAGGCCAGACAGCCTTCACGGATCAGGCCACGGCGTCCCGCATTCCGCAAAGCTCGAAGTTCTCACTCTTTTTCAATTTGCGGTCAAAGAAATCCGCCGCCCACGGCCGTAAAAGCCGGAGATCCAGGAGCGATGCAGCGGGAAGCCGTGAATCTCATCGGGAAACACCAATTGTTCAACTTCGACTCTCCGTTCCCGCAGCGCCCGCACAAGCGTCACTGTTTCATTGAAATTCACATTGCGATCATCGTCGCCGTGAATCATCAGCACCGGCGAGCGCCAGCCATCCACCGAAGCCAGCGGCGATGAATCATAAGCGAGCTTGGCTTCTTTCGGATTCCCGAGCGGGTTATAGGTCGGCACAAAATTCTTTATTCCGGTGTTCCAATCGTGACCCGTGAATGTCTACCCCGGCGGCGGAACAAATCAGACGCGCGTGATAAACCCATCGCCGTCAAGTAACCACCGTATGAACCGCCCCAGATGCCAATGCGTCTGCCGCGTCAACGTCTGACGACCGCGTAAATACAACCCGCGCCCATCACATCGTGAAATTCGCTGGCGCCCGACGCGCCGTAATTCATCGCTTCGCGGAACTCCATGCCGTAGCCGGTGCCACTACGATAATTCACCGACAAGGCAATGTAGCCCTGACTGGCCGATACTGATTCATCAGCATAGGTGTTGTGATAATAGCCAATGTAATGAAACCCGAGCAGCATCTGTCGGCGCGATCCCCCGTGAAAGAAAATCACCGCCGGGCGCTTTTCACCGTTCGGGATCTTAGGCAGAAACAATTGCGCGTGAATCTGCAGCCCATCCGCCGCGGTGATAATTACCGCTTGGCGGCTCGATCAACCTCAGGGAAACCAGTCGGAAGCGCCGAAAGGGAGCGCATATCCGGCCGGCGAGTCGCCGTCTTGATTGCGATGTCATCAGCGGTTGGATCACCGCTTGTGCTGGATGTTTTGCATCGGAGCGCAGATACGCGATGGATTTGCCGTCGATCGTGAGTTGCGGCATCCATTCGATGCCTGTGCCGGAGGTACATGGCTGAGGGCTTGCCTCCGCTGACCGGCATCTCGCCACAAATGCCGGCGATCGATGTCGTCCTGATTCGAGTTGAAGATCAGTTCGCGCCTGTCGTGGCTGAGCGTGGCGTATTCGACTCTCAATTGGCCGGGTGTCACAACGACGGCGTCGCCCGCCGTTTGCGTGCAATCGAATACAGGTGAAGCCAGCCATCGCGTTCCCACGGAAAAGCGATGCGGTCTCCGGCGCCCCACATCAGTTGATCTTCGGCGGCAACCCCTTGAAACGCGCTGCCCGCGCCTTCGTCTGCGCGCCAGACCGCGCTTGCATTTGCCGGACGCGACATCGGCAACCCAGACAGACCACGGTATCGCGCTACGCTCGGGCGCGAAGAGCGCCGGCCTCTGTCCCGATGGTAGTGCAGTGAACGCTATGCGTGAGCCGTCGGGCGACCACGATGGATTGCCGTCCTGATCTACACTCGCGCCGAGCCAGCGCAGATCCTTGCTTGCGATCTCATAGACGCCGATGAAGGCGTGATCGCCGCGATTGCTTACAAACGCGAGCTTCGCTCCATCGGGCGACCAGCGCAACGGACGACGCGCCGCCGCTGCAGGATCACCAACTGCTTCGGCTCCTTCGCAGTCGCCCAGTGACGCTCGCAAAAGATTCTGACCGCGCCGCAAAGACACCAGCGCTGATCGACGCGCGCGGTGAAAGCGCAGGCGCGCTGCCCACGCCGACTTCTGACCGGGCTCGCCGCCATCAACCGAGAGAGATGCGCCACAGCGCTCCGTTCCGCGCCCCGCCGGGTCGCTGGTCGGATTCGGATTTTCGCCCGCGCGATTGGCCGCGTCCCCGCGCACATAGACAATCGTTTTCGCATCCCTCGACCAGGCATGATGTGCTGACAAATGCTGGCCGTCGTCTTCGGCGTATTTGGTCAACTGGCGCGCCTGATAACTCCGGCGCATCGGCGACGAAACAGATTGCTCACCCCGCGCTCCGTTTGCACCCGCGCCACTTCGGCCGACTGAGTTGGCGCGGCTGAGATCTCAGACGGGAAAGGGAGCGCTTGGAGCAGTTTTTCGAGGGTACTGTTTGTGCGTTTGCTGCGCACGGGATGAGCAACGTAATGACCAGGGTGAAACATTCGCTTCATAGCTGAGCTCCTATTCGACGATGCGAGAGTGTGATGTTTTGGCAAAAGGTCTTGCATCTCTCTTTTTCTAACTTCACTGCGGCAGACCTGCGCAGCGCACCAGATCCTCAAAGCGCGAGTCTGAACGGAGCGGGTCACCGGATCAATGTTCGACTCTGAACCTAATTCATCGAGCTCTGGCATCTTCAGGTCCCGCGTCTCGAAGCTCAGTAAACCAGCCGTAAATCTCCGCTAACGTCTGCCGCGCCTCGGCGCACTTCCCAGTTCTGCTGCTGCCACAAGCGCGAGGCTCGTGGCGGCGCGCAGCTCCCACGATCTAGCGCTCTGGCGGCCGGGCGATATCGATCGCCTCGGTGATAACAGCTCTCCGCTTGCGGCCTGCAGCGTCGCCGCCGGCGACGTCTTCAGAAGCAGCTCGCCTTTGATGCGCCAGATTTCGCTTCAGTGACGCGCTCCCCGGTGCGTTCGGCCAGCGCCAACGCCTCGGCGATTGACAGCAAGCTCCTCACGCGCAGCGGCCTGCCGCACAGAACGCCTCGCCCACTCTTGCCAGATACCTGGTCCGCGACACCATTACACCCCGGGCATCCAGGGACTCAATCGCCTGTTTCGCCGTGCTCGAGCGCCTCTTCGGTCGGTTCTGATACGCCAGATTCAGAGCATTAGAGGCAGTGGCATGTTTGAGCATAGTCTCCCAGCGGCGTGCTCTCGCCGATCGCGCAAACACTTTCTCGAAACGTCTTTCTGACTGGACTGCCAATCCCGACAAGAAGAAAGGACCGACGCCTCATCGTATGATGAGCGGCGCCCAGACCGAAGGGATGAGACGTCTGCTCGGCCAGCGTGACTGCTTCATCCGCCAGCGCCAGGCGCTCGATCCGGATAGCCAGGCACCCACAGACAGAAGCTATGCTCCGGCGCGCCGAAATCCTCCGTCCTCGGTTAGTAGACCGGACAGATACAGTCCTCGTGGTATTCCCGGCGATCCAGGGCGAGCGCGCGTATCCCCCAGTTGTTGGGTCGGAGACAAGGTCTCCTTGAAGATAGTGGACCTTGGCCCGACACATAGAGGCCACAACCAGCAGCGCCGGGTCCTGGGATTGCTCCGCCAGTTGCAGCATCTGGTCGCAGTCCGTGCGCTGTTTCATATTGGGCTCGGACCAGAGCCCTTGCCATCTGACTTCCGAGCGTAATCAACGTCTCAAGCGCATTGTCCTCCGCAATCACCCGCGCAACGTAAGGCGACCAGTTCCATGACAATGAAGCGCTTCAGCCTCGCCGATGTCATAAACGGTGATGATGTTCGGATGATTGAGCGCTGAGGCGGCTTTGGCTTCCTGCATGAAACGGCGGACGCGCCCGGCATCCTGCGTAAATTCGGCGGGCAGTAGTTTCAAGGCGACCTTGCGCTCGCCGCGTGTCTTCGGCCAGCCAGACTTCACCCATTCCGCCGCGCCGATTTTCTCGCGATGCGGTAATGTGACGGTGGTGTTGGCTTCGAGTCCTTTACTCACTGGTTTCATTCCGACTTAAATCGCGGTTCGTCGGGTAGAGAGTCGAGGGAGAAACAATCAAGTCAACATCGTCGAGTTACGAGATTGAAAGACCTTTCTAACACACGAAGCCTGATCTTTCACCCGTCCGAATTAAAGAAGGCAGCCGACGCGAAAAGGAAACTTGCGAGGCCGCCGGGCTTCAGCCCCGGCGGGTATGTTGCGTTGTGCATCACCCGGGGTGGTTCCGGACGTGGCCGATTGCGCCTCGCTCAGAGCGCACCATCACCCCACATCTCGCATCGATGATCCAACTATAAACGCTCTATAACACCGCTCGGTAATGACTTTCTCTCGGCTACACCTTTGTTCTTAAGGCTTTTGCGATGAACTGATCCAGGAACAGGTAGCGCGCACATGGGATGCTTATCCGGCTCACGGCGCGTGACTCTACATCCAGTCGCTTAACCATCAGCAGCGCCTTGCGCCACCGCCACTTTCTGTTGGCTGCCGCCCACATCGCCAGGATTCCGGTGTCCGTTTGGGTCGCCTTTCGGCATAGAGTTCGCAAAATATTCCTGCATGACTTTGGAAACCCTATAGCCATCGGGTGACCACGCACTGGAGCGTTATTTGATGAGCAGATTACCCGTGAGCTGCATCTCGATCTCGGCCGAATGCACAGCGCCGCGCGCCACGGCTCGCATCGGCGGCACGACAGCTGCGGTTCGACTACACCACGGCCAGACCCGGCCATGTCGCGTTACCGCAGCGCCGGCCTCAATCGGGGGGACGCGGGCGCGCGTAGTGAGCTAGCGGTGGACGACATTGCCGCCGGTCTTGCGGTGCAGGCTCCGCCCACTTCCATGTGCTGTACCCGATAAACCCGTCGCCGAAGCCCAGGTCTGTGGCGGAGTCGATCTCTCCTCGCGCGTTGAGCGGCAGTAGAGCTTCGAGGCCTCCGTCAGCGCGCGCGCCAAAGGTCTCCCGAGCCAGCCTTTTCGTAATTCTCCCGCGTGCGGCTCCGCCCCCTCAGCAGGGCGCGCCAGGTCATACTCCTCGGAGTTCCACCCGATCAGCGGCGGAGCGTGCGCCTGGCGGCCGCCGCAGCGTAAATCGCTGCGCCAGGATCTTCCGGCAAAAAGTAGCCGAAATCGACGGCGATGGGGAAGCGCCCGACGCCTGGCGAATCCTCCTTCGTCGCCGGCTCGAAAAATCTGCTGGGTGTCCACGAGCTCTGCAAGGCTGCGAGTGAGGCCGCGCCTAACTCGGCGCAGCGAACTTCGCCCCCGCCTGCTCTGCCTGAGAGAGGACACGGCAGGCAGCGCCCCTGTAATCCCGCCGCGCGCTCTCACCGATTGCGCCCGCGATCAGACTCTTAGACAGCGGCGAAGGCCAGCATGCAGCGCATCTGACGGATATGAGACCCGGCACGGGCTCCACCTCGGCAATGGTCACTATCTTCGGGTCACCGCCAAAGGCAGCGATATTCTGCTGCACTCCAGCGCAAAGCCGCCGCCTGATCCAGATGTGGGCCATAGTTGCCCGAAGCGTGATTGTGGGCGATTCCCCCGGTCAGCTCGGGGTGAGCCAGGAACCCAAATACGCCGAGCCGGTAATTGGTAGCTTAACGGTTCACGACGCCTCTCGCCGCCATGCTCTCCCCGTCGTAACGGGGTTCAGAGCCGAATCACCAGCGACGAAATCCGCCGCCGTAAAAGTAAACCAGTCACCGGCAGCCGCTCCTTACCGGACCGGGCCGGAGTCCAGACGTTTAGGTAGGGAGCAGTCTTCGCTCATACCGTTGGAGCGAAATCCCATGTCGCCGAAGGTGGAGCTTGCATCGCGCGCGGCCCGAACTGAGTAGCCTGCCGCACACCATCCCAGTTCGCGACTGGCTGGGCTCTTTCCACCTGGAGAGCGCCGTTGGCGGTGGCTACGCAAAAGGAATCCCTTTGAATGTGCGCACGCGCCGGGTTTCTATAGCGCCGATGCCTTCGATCACCCTTGTTCGAGACCCTGACGCGGTCGGGCGCCTGACGCGCTCCCGGATAGAGCGCTGGCGAGGATGATCGCCGCGGCTAGGAAGAGTTTTCCCGGATGATGGTTTCATAGATTACCTTCTTAATTGATCGGCAAGATAATCGGTTGCCGCCACGTTATTGCCAGTATCGTCAGCGTTGGGTTCTTTCGCCGTAGGGAATGTGCTGCCATCAACAACGAATAGGTTATTGACCGGTGCATCTGATTGAACTTGTTAAGGGCCCGATCATCACCCATTCTGCATGCCGTGCCTGCGGATGGCAGAGCCGTTGCGGCTAGTCTGCCCCCGCTCAAGCTCGAAGATCTCCGCTTTACAGTCATAGTAAGTAGCTATCTCGACAGTCTCATACATCTCATTAATATCCGGCGCTCATTCTCTCTCCTATTGAGTAAGCCATCTTTGGAAGCGAACTCCATATTGATCCTCCGGCGTGCCGTCGACCGTTACATAATTGTCGCGGCGAGGCAGGACTTCACCAAAAGGATGGACTTCAACCCACGCAGGGATAGCGGCGTTTGATCTCTCTCTTCAAAGACACGCCAAAGCCCGCCACGCTCGAGGCATAGTTGCCAACGCCAACCTGACAGCCTATGCCCCAAAACTGCACCCGAAGCTTGAGGTAGTCGCGTTTCCTCCCGCGATGGCTGAAGGAGACAGATGTGCTCGTCCCTCGATGCCGTCATCGTTGGTGGTTTCCTGGGAAGAAAAGCTTTTGCTTCGATACGAACTTGCTCGCAAAGGTATTGCCGATCACATCAGACCCGCTGCCGATGCCAGGTTCGGGTATTTGTCAGACTTTGAGTTGAGGAGATGGCAGTGTCGAATCGGCGATGACGCCCAGCACCACTACTTTCCCGCGCACCTGGTGCTCTTGCTTCGAGTAGCGGTCGAAATACTGTACTCGGCTTGCTTTTTCATCTACGAGTATCCGCGCGGCGACAGCATTACTTCGCAATTCAAGGCCGCCCGGGCCTCTTAGAGGCGCCATCAAGTAATCGGGCAGCATTGAAGAAGCTGGACGTGTCGCAACCCCCTGCCGCAGTTGCCGCAATAGGCACTTTGGAAAGCCGTTGTGATTCCGCGTCAACACCGCGCGGCGCCCACTCACGATGGGATGCTCCAGGCGAGCAGCCGACTTCTTTAGTAACATCTCTCCACATCGAGGATTTGGGGGAGTAAGATGCATACTTGCTTCCGGCAAAACAGCAATACGTAACTGAACGAAGTATACC
>ERZ1370068.5443-contig-4470_pt1 | contig 39666 bp, 62 predicted proteins | sample MGYA00561227_ERZ1370068 | MGnify/ENA primary metagenome ERZ1370068 (study PRJEB38410, sample SAMEA6850437) | metagenome | study: Metagenomic assessment of the ecological functions of the soil: analysis of the soil microbiota associated with the... | reverse complement strand
GGGCAACGACGTCGGGACCCAATACCGCTCGGCGATCTACACCTTCTCGCCGCAACAGAAGGCGACTCGCCGAGGCGACGCGCGAGGCCTACCAAGCGTCAGCTCGACGCGGCCGGGCTGGGCGAGATCACCACCGAGATCGCGCGAGGCGCCCGCCCTTCTACTTCGCCGAGGACTATCACCAGCAGTACCTGGCGAAGAACCCCTACGGATATTGCGGTCTCGGCGGCACCGGGGTCACGCTGCCCGATGCCGGCAAAAATCGCCGCCGACTGATCCTCTGCACCGCCCGTCAATCGGCGGCGTCGCGGCGGCCAGAGAGGCGCACCGAGCTCGCCGCCGAGATAGCGGGCGAGGCGCGTCCATGCCGGAACAGCCGGCGCGGGCTTCGGCGTCGGGGTTGTAGTTCGTGTTGGTGTTGACGTCGCAGGTGTAGAGCGGCACCGGCGCTGTCGGCGATGAACTCGATCCCGGCGACGCCGATGTCGTTGGCGGCGAGAAACGCCTCGTAGCGGCGCTTCAGATCGGCCTCGATATCGTCGATGATCGTGAACTTCGCCCGCGGCGTCCTCGCGCCCGCCGGGCAGAAGGCGTCGCCGACGGCGCAGACATCGGCCGGGCACAGCTCGAACCCGTCGCTGGTGTCGACCTCGACCGCATACATGAACCGCCCGCCGACGAACTCGGCGCGGGTGATCAGCGGCACCGGCGCCCGGACGTATTGCTGCAGCAAATGCAGACCATCGACCGGCGGCTCGTAATCCGGTCCGTCGAGATAGCCCGCAAGCGCGTCGGCAGTGTGAAAGAGCCGCACACCGAGCCCCTTGCCGCCGCGGTTCGGCTTCAAGATGAAGGCGGCCTTCGGCGAAGCGCTGGCGCGCCGCCGCGACGAGCAGCTCCTTGCCGGCGACGAGAACGGTATCGGGCGTGCGGATGCCGGCGGTCTTCGAGGGCGGCGTATTGGCGTGCCTTGCTGATTTCGAGGTCGAGGGCGCGGCTGCCGTTGACGACGCGGCGCCCGTGCCGCTCGAGCCAGGCGAGCACCGCCGCGCGTCAGCTCGGCGGCGTAGCGGTGATCGCGCGTATGCGAGGAGGCGCTCATCCGGTTGTAGTAGACGCCCTCCGGCGGCGGCTGCGACAGATCGAAGACGCCGCGGTCGAGGAACCAGTCGCGCCACGGGAGTCTCTGCCGATCGAGCGCCTCGGCCAGCGGCGCCAGCCACGCCGCGTTCTCGTGAATGACATGGATCTGCGTCATCGGCTCCTTCCGCCGAAATAACATATGGTATCGCCCCAAAGAATCAAAATAACTTGTTTGTTATGTGCTATATGACGGGGCACTGGAGGCGTGGTGAATTCTCGCGATGGTGCCGAGGCCACGACTGGCCACCTCGATGAGCCCGAGCAATGAGCGATATAGGGTTGAATTTCTCCGCCCTGGATATCCTCGGATTTGGGGCGATCATCGCCCTGCCCATCACCACGATATGCCTGGTCCTCTTGGTGGCGCTCAGGCTTCGCGGCTCGCGGCTCTGGCTGGCGGCGCAGCCGACGCTGGGGTTCTGAACGCTGGGATCGTGGCGGTAGCGCCCGTTCTGGGGTAATTGGCGCCGGTCTCCTCGCATGGCTCTTGGTCGACGACCTCATCACGGAAATGCGCGCCGCCAGCCGGCATTTCGTCCTCTCCGCCGAACGCGCGTATCTCCCGGCGTCCCGCCGCCTGCGGGCTTCCGAGGTAGACTCTCGACGACTACGACCGGCTCGCCTCGGTGAAGCTTCCCGCCGGTACCACGGTCACGCTCTCGAAGGTGCCGCCTGGCGCGACGAGATCGAGTTCTTCCCCACGGACCCGGCGATCCGCGCTCGCGTCCGCAGCGCGGTGCCGGCGGCGGATGCGACTGTTCGACTGGCGTATCGTGCCGTGGCGGGCAGCCGGTCGCGGTTTGCCGGCTCCGGACACCTGCAGATCCTGCACGCTGGCGCGAGATACCCCGGCACAAGCCGAAATCGCTGATGATGGGAGCGGGGGCTCCGGCCGGTGCGCCTCGCTTGCGCCGCGGATCAAGCTTTCGAGCTGCAGCCGGGAGTGGTCAGCGCGGGTCGTGGAGCGATGCACCTCGCCGAGGCCTGCGGAGGTGCGCCGATGCTTCTCTGCGCGAAAGGGTCGAGAGATCGAGATCTTCAACGGGCGCCTGATCAGCCGCGCCTTGCCGCCGCGCAGACCTTCGCGGCGTGGAGATCCCCGGCGGATCGATCCTCCACCTGACGAACACGCCGCATCCGGATCGAGCAGCGTCTGCGCTGCCGGAGGCTGGCCGCGCCGTTTCGCGCGTTCGGCACGGACCTGCGTCGCAGGACGGAGGTTTGGCTGTGCCGCGAGCGATGGCAGGCCGACCAGAGTGGATGCGCCAAACGGCTCATATGTCGAGATCGCCGGCGTGCGGCTCACCGGCTTCCCGCGAACCTGGATTGGGCGGGTCTCCTTCCGCGACGGCGACTGTACGAGGACACCCCGGATACACCACGAGATGTGGCCCAGCGGCCGAACCGTCTTCCGCGCCGATCTCTCGACTCCAGCCGTTTTAGTCTGACGCCTGCTCCCATCGATAGCGGGATGCCGTCCGTTCCCTCGTTGTCCGCGCCGTCGGTGCTGGATGGCGCGCCGCGGGCTGTAAAGCGTGCCGTGCGCGGCGCTACTGGGCTTGAAAGCACCACAGCTCGAGAGGGCGGCGAGGCCGTTCGACTCGCCGCCTCGATGAGCTGCGTTCCTCAGCCCTTCGCGCCTGATGCGATCAGGTCGCATACAGCTGCCGTACTCACCCCGGAGGGGCGAGGAACAGATGATGCTGGTGTCAGTCTCGGCAACCGCCGTACGTACTCCTTCAGCATCACGTTGGCGACGAACCAGCGGTAGCTGATCGAATGGAGCATCGGCAGGAAGGCTCAGCAGCCGAAGACGCAGAGCTCGGCGACGCCGGCGTTTCATCCGTGGCGCGACGGAGCTGAATGGCATCAAAAATAGGCTTCATCGGACCGCGCTTGCGCCGTTGGAAGCTCGGGCCAGCGCTGTTTTATAGCGCGGGGGCTGACAGCCAGAGGTGACTGGCGATGGGCCGGGTCGACGGAAAAGTGGCGCTGGTGGCGGGTGCGGGCGGCGGCATCGGCGGCGCCGGAGCCGAGGCGCTTGGCGCGCGAGGGTGCGCTGCGGTCGTGTGCGCCGATATCGACGGCGCTGCGGCGCGAAGGCCGCTGCGGCGCGGATCCGCGCCGCCGGCGGCCGGGCGATCGCGCGATCGCCTCGATGTGCGCGACCGCACCGCGGTCGACGCCGCGGTGGCGGCGACGGTGCGCGAGTTCGGCCGGCTCGACGTGCTCGTCGACTGCGCCGGGTCAGCCACGGCGGAATTTTCTCGACCTCGATCCCGCCGAGTGGGAGCGCGTCATCGCGGTCAATCTTACCGGCATGTTCCATCTCGGCCAGGCGGCGGCGCGGCAGATGGTCCGCCAGGGAGGCGGCGGCAGCATCATCAACGTCACCTCGCAGCTCGCCGAGGTCGCCCGGCCCGAGCGCGCCGCCTATGTCGCCTCGAAAGGCGGCGGGCGCTCGCTGACCCACGCGATGGCGCGTCGACCTGGCGGCGCACGGCATCCGGGTCAACGCGATCGCACCCGGCCCGACCCTGACCAACCTGACCCGCGCCGGCTATGCCGATCCCGAGCGGCGGCGCGCCACGATCGCGCAGATCCCGCTCGGCCGCCTCGGCGACCCGCAGGACCTCGTCGGCGCCATCCTCTTCCTCGCCTCGGATGAATCGATCTGCGCGACCGGCAGCACGGTCACCGTCGATGGCGGCTATCGCCATGTGTGATGAGCGTTCAGCGCGCGGCTCGCGCGGTTTCGTGAGTCCCGCGGGCCAATCCCCAGTTCAGTCCCGTGAATGCCGCGCGTATACCGTGCATAGAGCTGTTGTGAAATACCGCAACAGCTACCTCATAAAGCCTATATCTACCGCAAAATTGCCTGAAAAATCCAACTGCGATATTGGCAACTTCCTACCAAGTTTGCATCTTGTGGCCCACACGGAATAGGCCGGCGCGGATGGAGGCGCTAAGATGCAAGAAATGGTGGAGCAAACGGCCGAAGGCGGCAATCTGCGCAGGCAATGCCAGCGACGGGGACGCCCAAGGTTGTCCTCGATATACTCGCCGATTGGGGAGATGCGGCGTGGCGGTCGGCGACGGGCGCAAGTCCATCACATTGACCGCAGAGAAGCCGCCTGGCTACGCTCGGGGGTTTGCCGCGGGGATTCCCGACTGGCGCGGCGGCGAGCGGTGGTTAATGTCGACGCGAATGATGCGTGATTACGCCCTCATCCCTTCCACGCTGCGGCCAGGGCATTACCGGCGTGATGCAAGGCGTGGCGCTGGCGGCGGTGATGGAGTCCGGTCGGCGAGCGATAGCAACATCCTGTGATTTTCCGAGTCGCAAAGGCTTCGACGCCCAGAGAATAGATCGCGGCGCAAAAGCGCCAAGATCGCGCGGAGCGCATCAGCGGGCTGCGCGAGGCACTCCGCACAAACCAGGCCGCCAGCGCCCGCGACCAGATAAGCGTTGCGCACGCATTGTACGATCTGCTGGATCGGATCGTGGAGAAGGATCACGGCATCCGCAAGCTTGAAAACCGGGCAGCCGGCATCGCCAGCAGGCACCGAGGACACCATGCGATTTCGAGGGAACTCCTCCTGAAGAAATCCAGAGACGATCTCGAAGCTCCGGCAACAGAATAGCGTCTATAAGAAAATTGCCGAGGCGGCGGTGAAGGAGGCTGATCTCGACGAAGGCGAGATTTTGTTCGACGTTTTTGGATAAAGTAAATTTCCGAAGCCTTTAACGAAAGCGCAAAGCAGCCGAGGCATCGAGGAACCGCACGCCGCCTCCAGCTTGTCGTGACGGAATTTCAAGAAATACGAAACTCAACAAATACTCTCGTGACGTCGAAAGGCCCAGGCCTGGCCAGCCCCGACACCCGAAAGTCCGTGCAGCGGACGCGGAAAAGAATCCGCGCCAGTTGGGGACGAAGTCGCCATAAAATTTGATTGCGGGGCGACTTCTGCCTGCTTCCCGTGGCTGGCCGATCGAAATTCATCAACCGATTCTTGGGCTGACGGAGAACGAGACGCGGATTGCGGCAATTTGGCACCTCATATTCCCCTCTTACTCGTTTCGGGCTTGGCAGATTGCAGTCCATTCCCGACTTCCATCATCCGCTCACCGACAGAGACAAACAAAGAAATCTCAGAGCGAGGCAAAAACACCAGTGGCCGCACAGGGCTGGCTCCGCAGTAGTGCTGCGCCTGCATCGCACCCATTGGTACGGAGCAATCGGCGACCCCAGTGCTGCGTGAGCGGATGCTTCGGCCTGTATCGACATGATGGGCGCCACGTCGGGTTTCGTTATACCCGTTAAGACAGGCTGGTCCCAGTGGTGCAGCGTACCAGTCGGCGCTGCGGCCAGGTAAGGTCACGATTGCCGTGATTACGAGATCAATATCGAGCGAGTTACACTCTGCCGCCTCTTCACACCCCGCGAGGCAGAGCGGCACGGGTCGATTTTTGGGGGGCGTTCTCTTTCTGCGGTTGAGCGGCACAAAGTGTGCGAAGAGTGTTCCGCTTCCGGCATTGCAGAATCTGTATTTCGCAACAGAGCGGCCGCTTCTTTGATCGTGGGCCCTGGGTTTCTCGCCATGTCGAATACCTGTGAGCCGGGTACTGGGCCTTTTCCGAGTTCGGCACACCTGCGAGCGCTGTTGATGTGGCCTTATGTGACGCGCTGAAGCTGGCCTGGATCGGCTTTTGAAAGCAGGTCGCGCGCCTCAAAGACGCGTTCGAAACATCACAAAGGCGACACGCGACTCTGAGAGAGGAGAACTGGGAGATCGTAAAGAAGCAGGAAGAGCAGATGAACACCGATAAAGAAACTGCGCAGTCGCCAAAAATGTCAGGACTCACGTACGATGTCGAGGGCGCAAGCGCATATCGCCTGACCCGGAAGTCGCAGGTTTAATGATCGGCTACTGCTCCGGGCCGCCTGATAGCTGGTGCAGCGACCAATACCGGGACTACGCCTGCACCGTCGCATGTGACGCTCTGCCGAACGCTTGACGAGGCGGTAGGCACCTCGACCCTCGAGCGCAGCTCACGCGCAATTCGATCATCCCAAATATGACAAAAGGGGTCTCCCGCCGCGCCCGCAGCGCGGGTGTGCGGGGGCCGCATGTGCCGCCGGAAGCGCCGGTCCACTTCGTCTATCTCACCTGGGCCAGCGCGGCCGCACTCGCCACTTACACGGAAACCGAGCGCTCTTTGAAGTGATCAGCCGCCCGGCGCGATCCGGCGCAAGGGTTTTTCAGTGGATCGATGATGACCCAGGGCTACCTGCGCGCGCCCAGCCCGGGCCATTTCGTTGTGGCGGATCGGCAAGCAAACGTGCATTTCCCATTCGGGCAATGCCGGATCGCCCGTAGCGTTCGGCCTCGCCGACAACTCCGCACCCGTCACCGGTGTGTACTGCCGCAAAATATACCGGCGAGTTTGAAGTGGTTGCTTTGAGTATCGGTCGGCGGAGCAAAAAAATTGCCCGAGCAGGCTCGCCGGTCAAAAGGATCGCTGCAGGTCTGGTCATTGCCTGCGCGAGGGACTGGCGGATCGGTAGATCAAGAATTGACGGCGTCTTTAATGGTCCACCCCGTGGTTGCCTACCTCGGCTGCTACGTTCCCGGTCGGCGCCATTCCGCTTCGTCTGGACGAGGCGATCCGGCGCGCCGGGCAGCACGGTTAATTCTCGATGACCGCGTGTCCCGCAATCGAGACGCTTCGATCACAGGGCCGTATAATCGCCTGATTTTGTGGGTTATCCTCCAAAACTGGGATCGCTTCCGGAAACGATCAGCCTGCGGCGCGCAACTCACGAGAGATTTTGCCGCTGCGGCTGATTTGCTGCAGGCTTTAGCAGCGCAGGGTCAAAATGAACCAGCGCTGGTTGTGTAGGCAGCCGCCGGGACGCCGCCGCTCTCCGGCGGGACAGAGGTTCCAGCAGGATGAAAGCGAGCCCGGTGCCGCCAACCATCGATCAGGAGCCGCCAGCGTAGCACTGTCAGCAGCGGCAAGTGAGTGGGCGAAGACGATCGTCGCGCCATTAACGCCGACCGGTGACACCGTGAGCGCCGGCAGTTGACCGAAATCGAGGGCCCGCCAGCAAAATAGGCTGCCGTCAACCCGAGGCCCCAGCCGAAAGGTGAGCGGCAGGTAAGCGCCGCGACCACCGCGCCCGCATGAAGGCGAGTCTGAGGCTGACGCCTCGCCGGTAGAAGGCGCGCGTACTTCTTAGATGCGAGGAGACCGGGCGCAGCAATCGGGTTTATCGGGACCGGGACGATGGGGCAGCCGATGCTCGCCAACCTCGTCAAGAAGGAGTTTCAGGCGATCGCCTACGACACGGTTCCGGCGGCATTGGATGCGGCGGTGAGGCTCGGCGCCGAGCGCGCCGGTTCAGCCGCAGAGGCCGCTGCGGCCGGCGATCTGGTGATCACGATGCTGCCCTCCTCGGCCAATCGTCGAGGCGCGTTTATCTCGGGCCCGGCGGGATCATTCGAGGGGATCGCAGCCGGAGCGGCTCTGCGTCGACATGTCGACGATCGATCCCGGCACCTCGCAACGGGTGGCGGCGCGGCTCGGGGAGCGCGGCATCCGGTTCTCGATGCGCCGGTCTCGGGCGGCGTCGGCGGCGCCGGTAGCCGGCACCTTGGCGATCATGGTCGGCGGCGATGCCGGCGATCTCGAAGAGGCGCGGCCGGTACTGGCGGCGATGGGCACGCAACATCATCCATGTCGGGGCGGTTGGCGCCGGCGAAGTCGCCAAATTGTGCAAACAATCTGATCTCGGGCACGGTGGCCGTCGCCGTCAGCGAGGCGTTTCGGATCGGCGAGGCGTTCGGCGTCGACCCGCAGATCCTGACCAGTGTGATCGCCAAATCCTCGGGCGCCACCTGGGTCATGGAGCACATGCACCCGGTCCCCGGCATCGTCGATGAGCGCCGCGTCGAGCCGGCAATACGCACCGGGCTTCATGACCGACCTGATGGCCAGCGATCTCGGCCTCGCGGTCAGCGCTGCGCGAGAAAAGCGCGTGCCGGTCGTCGTCGCGCCGGCCGCCCAGCAGCTCTACCGGATGGCCTCCTCGCACGGCCTCGGCCGCAGAGGATTTCTCGTCGGTCTACCAGTTCCTGAAGCCGTCGAGCGACGACGCCCCGGTTTGATGCTATAGAGCGCGCTTTCCGCCCCCACGAGGTTCGCCTGATGAAGAACGGCATGGTGATCATCGATGCCGACGGCCACGCCGTCGATGACGGAGCCAGTCTACCGCGAGCGGCTGCCCGAGCGCTACCGCAAGCGCAACTTCATCCACCCTAGCGACGGCTTCGACCGCAACCAGAACGGCACGATCATGCAAGCGCCCGGAAGACGCCGGCGCAGAACCTCGCCGACAACGACCGCGAGGGCATCGACCTGCAGATCATCTACCCGACCGGCGGGCTGTTCCTGTCGCGGGTGCGCGAGCCCGACTACGCGATCGCGCTGTCGCCGGACCTACAACGACTGGCTCTACGATTGGTGCTCGGCCGACCGCAAGCGCCTGACAGGCGTCGCGCTTGGTGCCGTTGCATGTCGACGTGCAGGGCGGCGATCGCCGAGATGGAGCGGGCGATGTCGCAAGCTCGGCATGGTCGGGGTGATGGTCAACACCTATCGATCGCAGCCGCAACGTCGCGCACCGCGACTTCTGGCCGTTCTACGAGGAGTGCGCGCGCCAGGGTGTCGCGGTCGCCTTCCACGCCTCGGGCAGCGACACGCATGGACCCGCTCTGCCATTTCGAGAATTTCCTGCAGGTCCACACCTGCTCGCACGCGCCGGAGCAGCTGATCGCCTGCACCGCCATCATCTACAGCGGGCTCTTGGAGAAGTACCAGGATCTGCGCGTCGCTTTCCTCGAGGCCGGCATCGGCTGGGTCCCGTTCTGGATGGAGCACATGGACGAGGAGTACGAGTATCGCGCCGCTTCGACGCGCCGCTGCTTGAAGACGAAGCCGTCGGAATACATGGCGTGCGGCCGGGTATTCGTGTCCTGCGAGCCGGAAGAGAAGACCTTGCGCTACGTGCCGGATTTCTTCCCCGAGGAGAACATCCTGTTCGCCTCCGACTATCCCGCATTGGGACGGCCAGTTCCCGAATGCCGTGGCGACGCTCGCCGACCGCAACGACGTGTCGGTCGAGCTGAAGCGCAAGATCTTCTGCGACAACCCGCAGCGTTTCTACGGGCTGAAGTCGATCGCCGCCGATTGTCGGCGCGAGCGCGCTGAAGTGACCGCATGAGCAATACCCGTCGCCCCGCGAGAGCGGGGTCCAGGCGGCAGGTGCACTTCGCTCTGCTCCGCTCACGCGGGAATGACGAACCGTTTGGCTTGAGGGAGGAAGCACGATGCCGAAAATTCCGGCGGAGCGTCTCGAGCGAAATCGGACGCGCATTGTTCATCGCGGCGGGCACGCCGCCGAAGAGGCGGAGACCGTCATGCGCGCACGTCGTTGCCGCCAACCTCGCCGGCCACGATCTGCACGGGGTGATCCAGATCCCGACCTATATCGAGCGCATCAAGGTCGGGCACATCGTCCCCGGCGCGCCGTGGAAGTCATCGTCAGGAATCGCCGACCACGACGGTCGTCGACGGCCATTGGGGCTTCGGCTACGTCGTCAACGAGCGGGCGATGAAGCTGACGATCGAGAAGGCCGAAATCCGCCAATGTCGCGGCCGCCACGGTGTTCCGCCAGGGGCCATATCGGCCGGCTCGCCTCGCTATACGCTAGATGGCGGCGCGGGAAGGGATGATCGGCATCGCCACCGCCGATTCCGGGCGCTCGCCCAAGGCGGTGGCACCGTTCGGCGGGCGCGAGGCGCGGCTCGGCACCAACCCGATCTCGATCGCGATGCCGTCCGACCTCGAGGGCCGCTCTATCTCGACATGGCGACCTCGGCCGCGGCCGCCGGCAAGATCGCGCTCGCCGTCGCGCGCAACCAGCCGGTGCCGCCGGGCTGGATCATCGACAGCGACGGCAAGCCGACCAACCGACCCGCGCCAGCTGCGGCAGGGCGGCGCGCTGCTGCCGGTCGGCGGCAGACGAAGGCTACAAGGGCTACGGGCTCGCCGGTCATGGTCGAGATCCTGTGCGGGCTGTTGACCGGCCTCGGCTTCGGGGTCGAGCCGACCGGCCGCCATAACGACGGCTGCTTCATGGCGGTGTTCAAGGTCGACGCCTTCCGGCCGCTTGGCCGAGTTCAAGAAGGACATCGGCGAGTTCGCCGCGTATCTGAAGGCGACCAAGCCGGCCGAGGGCAGCAGCGGCGTCTACTACCCCGGCGAGATCGAGCATCTGCCGCGAGGAGGACCGCCGCGCGAACGGCATCGAGGTCGAGGACGCCACCTGGCGCAAGCTGCGCAGCCTGGCCGAAGACTACGGCTTCGACCGATCAGCTGGAGCTCATCGAGGTGCGAGTGAGGACCACGACAGCAGCTCGGGCAAAGCGACGCGGATGCATCCGGTCGGGCCGGTAGTCGGGCAGCTCCGGGCGGCAGGCCGGCGGCATAGCCGTCGTACCAGATCGCGTAGATCCCGAGCCGCTGCGGGGCGACGATCTCCCATTCTGAGGTTGTCGCCGACCATCCAGGTCTCCTGCGGGCACGACGCCGAGGGCCTCCATCGCATGGGTGTAGGCGCGCTCCTCGGGCTTGCCGAAGCCGTGCTCGCCCTCGATCTGGATATGGTCGAACCGCTCTTCGAGGGCGAAGCGAACGACCTTTGGCGCGTTGCGGCGCGGCAGCGCCATTGGTGACCAGCGCCAAGCGCACGCCCAGCTCCTTGAGGCGATCGAGCGTCTCGTGAGCGCCGGGAAACATGCGCAGTTCGGCTTCGTGGAGCTCGTTGAAGCGATCGGCGATCGCATCGCAAACCTCGCTTGGCGGAACCGGCCGGCCGGCGCGCGCCCGCGAGCCCCGCGAACGCCCTCGCTACGATGTGGCGCCGTGCCGCGCCGATACGGGGCGCCAATCCTTGTGCCGTGCCTGCATCGGACCACAGGTGGCGCGAATAGGCCTGGATCGCGGCGACGACATCGTCCGGCGGATGCGGCGCCAGGTGCTCGATGAAAGTCGGCAATGACCCGTCGCCATTGGCCCTCGGCCTGGCCAAACGCGGCAAGGATCGTGTCGTCGAGATCAAACAGGATCGTGCCGTCGGCAGCTTGCTCATGTCGAGCCTCGACGATCCTCTGGTTAGCGCCGGTTCGCCGCCTCGAACAGGCGCATGTTCTTCTCCACGTCATACTCCGCCCGATGAGCGTCTCCGGATCCCATTCCGCTGCGGGCGACGGCAAAGAAGTCGCCGCCATAGACGTGGATCGCGCCGGTCAGCCGCGACAGCGGGTATTGGTCACGGTATGGATGATGTCGCGGCCGAGCGGCTCGATCGTCCCGCTCGCCGAGCGACTTGCGCCGGCGGCCTCGATGCGGCGGCGATCGTCGGGCAGCCGCCGCCACCGAGATATTGTCCTCACGGCTCGGTGTAGATGCCGATCACCGCCCACATCAGGTGGTTGTGCGGCATGATCGTCATCCGCGGCCCCCAGACGACGTTGAGGATCGTCAGTCCTCGGAGCGTGTAGAGCCTGTTGCACCTCGGCGCTCGTCGGCTCGCCCAACCCGGCGACGACCGCCGCCGGGTCGCAGACGGCGCGGGCAACGACCTCACGCACCCCTTATGGCTCGGATCGCGCGGCGACGGCCTCGCGGCAATCGGCAATCAAGCGATCGAGCGTCAAACATAGCCCCGCCTCCTGTCAGAATAGCTGCGTCCCGTCCCCGGCCAACCCACCCAGCGCCCAGCGGCCGCCCCCTCGGTCCTGATTTCATACAAACACGGCCTGACGTCAATCCAGGCATCTGATTTCCCGGGTGTCTACCTGCATGAGAAGCCACAAATCTGACCGATTATTCTCCCTCGCCCCGCTTCTGTGAGAGGACGGGGTGAGGGCTGAGCCCGGTAAAATTTTCCAAGGATTTAAGTAAAAGGCATCAAGCATTTTAAGCAAAGCCTGGGTCATGTCATTGTTGGGTAGCACGAGTGCAAAAAGATTCGCGTAGGTTTATCCGCGAACTGGAGGAGCCGCGCGTATGTCGGCCCGCATTCTTGTCGTCAATGACAACGAGGTGAATGTCGAGCTACTTGCGGCAATTCTGGCACGCAAGGCCGCCAGACAGCCCCTCGGCACCTTCCGCGTAAAAACCCGCCGTCGCACCGGATCGTACGTGCGACCGCGGCGAGCCGCGCGCGCCCACCAGGCCGAGGGCTGGGCCGGCCAAATCCCGCTGGACACTGTCATCGCGAAACCGGATCTCTATCCTCGATACTTCGACATCGGCGCGATGCCAGAGCGTGCCGTTTGGCGAGAGCTAGGCCGATGGCTACGTGACCACAGGAGGTGGCAGCGATGATCCAGACCAGTGGGGTCGACCATGTTGTGCTTGCACGTCAACGACGTGCAACGCGCGAAGAAGTTCTCACACCGACGTGCTCGGCATGACCGTTTATCGCGAGGATGACCGGCAAGTGTTTTTGCACGCCGGGCAGCAAGGGGTGGCGCTGTTCGAGAAGGAAGGCGGAGCGCCGTTGACGGCCGGCAACGACCTCAACCATCTCGCCTCAACGTGGCCTCGGGGACCTACGAGACCCTCAAGGCCGAGCTGGAGGGGCACGGCGTGACCGTCACCGGCCGCCCGGGCGAGGACCGCTGCATCTATTTCCGCGATCCTGACGGCCACCGGCTGCAGCTGATGATGCGCAGGTGAGCGGCTAGAGCGAAGACGTTGCGCCCAGGCGCCGGCGGCGAATGGAAGAGCCGATCCGACCTTCACTCGAACAACCCTCGCGGTGCTCTTTGTCGCAGGGTTGATCGCCGCCTGCTTTGGATACTGCGGCCGTTTCTCCCGGCGGTCATCTGGGCGCACGACGCTGGTCGTCGCAACTTGGCCGCTGATGATCCAGGTTCAGCGCCGGCTGTGGAATATCCGCGGGCTCGCCGTCGCGGTCATGACCCTCGCTCTCTTGCTCGTTTTTGTGGTGCCGTTCTGGCTTGCCTTCACCACGATCGCTGACAATTTCGATCGAATTGTCGAGTGGGGCTCGTCCTTGGCGTCGTTCAAATTACCGCCGCCGCCGGAGTGGTTGACGGGGTTCCGCTGTTTGGCGAGAGGGCCGCGCAATTCTGGGAGAGCGTTGCCGCCGGCAGCGTGGATGCACTGGTCGCGAAGGCGGCGCCCTACGCCGGCGGTGCCGCGAGCTGGTTTGTCGCCGCTTTGGGCGGCCTGGGCATCGTCTTTGTCCAGTTCCTGCTTTACCGTCGTCGTCGCGGCCATCATGTATGTCAGCGGCGAGAAGGTTGCCGCAGCCACTCAACGTTTCGGATACCGCCTTGCCGGCGAGCGCGGCAGGCAGTCGGTCCTGCTCGCTGGCGAGGCAATTCGCAGCGTGGCACTCGGTGTGGTGGTCACGGCACTGGCGCAGTCGGTACTCGGCGGCATCGGGCTCGCACTGGCCGGCGTGCCATTCGCCGCTGTGTTGACAGCAGTGATGTTCATGCTGTGCATCGCTCAATTCGGCCCCTGCCGGTGCTGGTGCCGGTGGTGATCTGGCTATACTGGAGCGGCGAATCAGGGTGGGGACCTTCCTCCTGGTCTGGACGCTCCTGGTCGGCAGCCTCGACAACATCCTGCGGCCAATTCTGATGAGGAAGGGTGCTCACCTGCCGCTGGTCCTGCTCCTCGCCGGGGTCATCGGCGGCCTGATCGCCTTTGGACTGGTCGGCATTTTCCTCGGTCCTGTCGTACTGGCGGTAGGATACACCTTGCTCCAGTCATGGATGGCCGAGGAGACAATACCGCGCGACCAGGTTGCAACGCGCTCCCGCCGAGCTGGGCACCCATGATGCGCCGCGTGTGACATCGCGTAGGTTTTCGGCGGTTCGGCCTGTGTGCCACTGATATGCAATCACAACGGAGTAAGCACGATGGCTGGCGCATTCTGGCGGCTTTGGCAGATTAACACTGATCATGGCGGCGCTTGTTGTTGCTGACTCAAACCGGCGCTCAGACCGCCCAACTACGACCAGTCAGGGGGCGGCGCGGTTCCTTGTTTATTTCGATGAATTCAGCGCCTTCCTCTCGGACGAAGCCAAGACCATCATCGCCGATGCGGCGAAGCGGGCGCGCGAAGCCGGGCGCTCGCCGGATCGTCGTTCAGGCCCGGGCGAGTGCCACCGGGAGAGCCGGAAACCAACAAGTATCTTGCGCAGACGCGCAGCTCGATCGTCACCGATCAGCTGGAGGCGGACGGTATCGCCCGCACGATGATCCAGCAGGAGCCGATCGGTCAGACCGGCTCGAACGATCCGACCGTCACCGAACGCCGGGTTGACATCATAATCGAGCAGTGACCCAGGGCGGCAGCTCGGCACTTTACACGAGTATTGCCGGGCGGCAGCGCAAGCGTATACTTCCGAGTTCAGCGATCAAGCTCCGCCGCTTGAATGGACGGCGCATTGCCGCGGAACAGGGGAGAACTGGGAATGGACAGCAATACCACTTCGCCAGGATATATGTGACTGAAAACAATTCTAGGTATCCGCGAGGTTTTCAGCAAGGCATAACGCCACGCAAACTGATTCACGGTCGTTTTTCTACGTGGCCTGAGGATTTTCTGCTGCAAAACTGCGCGAATTGCGTACCGTCACGCGCGCCGCGAAAACGCTGAATGGCCCGCTGAATTACCTGGGGTCCCGCGACGGTGCGCAACGCAGCGAAAACACGCGCAAAAACTCTGTCTTGAATTACGAAACCGCTGCTCTACCAGCTGAGCTACGTCGGCAGGCGCGGCCAAACATTACATCGTGGCAACGGCGTGGCAATAACACTCCACGGGTTGGCGCCGTCTCTTACTCATGCTCGTGCTCATGATCGAGATTGTTAAGGGATCACGGCAAAACGAATGTCTCACCAATTTCGCGCAGCGCGATGCGTTCAGGCGTATTGCTGAGCGCGGCCTGAAAGCGTTCGATGGGCTCCCGGAATGGCTCGAAACTGAGCCGGAACGTTTGATGATGCACGGGCATGATAAATTTCGCACCGGCAGCGGTTGGCCATTTCAATCGCCTGCTCCGGGCGTGCAGTGGTTCCGGAACCATGGGTTGTAGGCTGCCGATCGACATGATCGCGAGATCGATGGGCCCATACTTGCGAAGGTCGGCGAAAGTGTCCGTCAGCGCGGTGTCCCCAGCGAACAAGAATGCGCCGTCCGTTTCGCTCGATTAAATAGCCGTTGTAACCGCGATGAGTGTCGCGCTGCATTCGCGCGCCCCAGTGTTTCACTTGAAAGGCGCTGATAGCGATGAGTCTCGGGCAGCGGTATTAAAGATTTCTCTCGCCCCAGCGAAGTTCTGTGATGTCTCGGAGACGTGTCCACTTTAGCAAGTCTGCCGTGTTTGGAGCGGTGATTACGCTGGTGTCTTTATCAAAGCGATGGAGCGTTCGCAGGTCGAAATGATCGAAGTGCGCATGGGATAGAAGCACGATATCGATTTTGGGCAGCTCGTGGAATTCGAGAGCAGGCGCAATCAACCGCTTCGGTCCGATGGTTAATCCTGGTAATCGAATCCCCATGCGCGGAAGAGCACCGGATCGGTGAGAATCGTGATGCCGAAGAAATTGATCAGCACCGTAGCATGACCGATCCAGGCTGCCGTTAGTTGGGCGTCATTCCAGTTCAAAGGCTCTGGTTTGGCGAAAGCTGGAGCGAATCGGGCGCCAGCTTTCGATTGTCCATTCACGCCAAAGATGCCCAAGCCAACGCCTCACCCGCCTGCTCTGCAGAGTTGGTTGTTCGAGCGTGTGCATACGAGTAAGCGAATACAAAGCGACGTGGTTTCGTCACCCTTAGCGTGCACCGAATAAACCTTTGAACGCTTTCCAAAGAGTTCGGCCTGCTTTCGGCGGCCCTGCGCGCGCGACGAGAACCGGAACATTTGCACGGTTCAAAATGCTGCGGGTCAGATCGCCCATGATGTAATGCCCGAGCAGGCCGCGCGCCTGGGAGGTGCCAGTCACGATTAAATCGTAATCGCCTGCGCGCACTTCTTCGAAAACTTGATCGATTACAATGCCATGCCGAAGGCGCACTTCAGCTGGAACAGCAAGACGTTCGAGCTTTCTTTTTGTCGAAGCAAATTTGTGCCGAGCTCCGATTTGGATTCCAGCAATTGATCAACGTTCTCCTCTAACTGTACCAGATTGACATAGATAGCCGGTGGTTCGGCCATGACATGCAGAAGAGTTACGGAGGCTCCCACAGCGGCCGCGATCTCGCCGGTGAATCGCACAGCTTGTTCGATGAATCTCTTTCCACCTGTGCAGACGAGAAACCGTTTCAACTGTTTGCGTTCACCGATCGCCACCAGCACTGGCGGCTGTATCGCTTTGATGACTTCGTATGTTCTTCGGAGCGCCAATAATGCCCGCTTGCTCCAGTCCAGCGCGCGCCAACAAGAACGAGATCGTAGCTGATGCTTGATGTTTGATCGAGAATCTGGCGCACGGTTCGCCTGCGCGCACGACAATATCCGGTTGTGCATTTTGCGTCCGGAGGGATTGCGCTTGTCTTTCGAGCGCTTCACGCAGCGGTTGCTCATCGCTCGACTTCTCGACGATCCCAAGAAGAGTGATTTCAGCTTTCAACGGACCGGCTAGTAACGCTGCCAGATCAATCGCATTCTCGGAGGCCGGCATTCCGTCGCTGCAAATCAAAATCTTCATTTGACACTCACAATTTATGGCCGCTGAACATTGTGTAGATGACAATGGCCGCGCCGATCAGCGGCAATGGCACGAAAGCCAGCCGAATTTTAGGACCGGTGAAGTATTGCGTGGAAATAGCGCCGATCTGCGCGCCAATGGCCGCGCCGGTGTGCATAACCAGCGCGATCAAAATGTCCACGTTACCTTTAACCGCATGGCTAAATGTGCCGTAGCTGGCGGAGATGATAATTCTCGAAAAGATCAGTGCCCACTGCTGAGATGCGTGGGAATTCCCGAGCACGTAGACCATGGACGGCATGCGGATGTAACCGGCGCCGCCGCCGAGAAAACCGCTGAATACTCCGCCGACGAAAGCCACCAGAAGAATTATCCAAAGTGAAATTGCCTTTATCCCAGAGGCCGGGAGGGAAATCATGGGCCAAATCTTGAGGCGTTGAATCGCGCGCGTGACGGGCCGAACGCCGAATGATCCTTTTCGATTTTGCTCCTTTGCAGCGCCGCGCGACGATCGTCCTTTGATGACTGACGTCTTTCGGCTTTCCCAGATCATGAAAGTCGAGATGCTTAGATAGACAACGATCGAGACAATGCTCACCACAAAATTGACATTGCCCAGCGCGCTTCAACATCTGGATCGCCTGCGCGCCGACTTCCGCGCCAGCAATCGTTCCCACGGCCATGACCAATCCGAGACGTAGATCGACATTTCCCATGGCGCGGTGCCGTTCTCGCGGCTACCACCGATTTTCCGACGATGTGCGCTAGATCGGTGCCGACTGCGAAGTTCCAGTCCAAACCAGCCAGGCGCAGAGCGGGCCCGGCGATGAAACTCCCGCCGACTCCGAAGAAGCCGCCAAGAATACCGATCAGAAATCCGACCGTCACCAGATAGATCGGGCTGATGTGCGCCCCGGAAATTGGAAAAAACATAGGTTTACTCGGAGCGGCCTCGAATCAGGCGGATCAGAAACGTGGTCAGACTTTCAAGGAGAACGGCCTGACCGACGATCAACAAAATCGCCAGTCCGGCGTAGAGATATCGATGATGAATTTCGAGCTGGAACAACCATTGTCCCAGCAAATGGAGCACCAGGAAAAAAGTAGGCGACGACAAGGAACGCGTAGATTACGAGCTCAATCGCAAAAGCGCGCACAGTCTTGACGGTTTCCTTTTTCATCAGAAGCGGTTGATGCGCTATCTTTTAACGTGTCAGCGGCATCTGGCGGTTGCGTGCAATCGCGTTGAGGCGCAAATTGTTTGCGCTGCGAGGCGTTTCTTTCTAGCGTTCCACTTCACTTTTACGGGGAAAACCATGGCCGACGTTGCAAACAAATACGCCGAAAACGTATCGGGCAAATTCTATGTCGATGACCAATGCATCGATTGCGATTTGTGCCGCGAAACCGCGCCTGCCAATTTCAAGCGGAACGACGACGGCGGCCACTCGTATGTCTATAAACAACCGGAGACGCCGGAAGAAGAAGGACTTTGCAAAGAGGCAATGGAAGGCTGCCCGGTCGAAGCGATCGGCAACGACGGCGCGTGATCCTGTAGCGGCGGTCTATGACCGTCGAATTCCATGGGCAAATATGATGGTCGACGCTCACAGAGCGCCGCTACTGTTCCCGGTAGCGCTAAGCGTCGCGGGTTCCGACAGCAGCGCTGGCGCTGGCATTCAGGCCGACACTTAAGACATTTTCCGCACGCGGTGTCTATGGATTGACCGCCGTGACCTGCGTCGTCGCGGAAATTCCCGGAAAAGTTTCACGGATCGAGCCGGTCAGCGCAAAAATTGTTAGCGAGCAAATCGAAGTGCTCGCAAAAAGTTTTCCTATCGCTGCGATCAAGGTTGGTCTCCTTTGCTCCGCGGAAATCGTGTCCGCCGTAGCGAAGACGATACTGGATTTGGAGAAGATGTCTGCGCCACGGATTCCGCTGGTGGTCGATCCGGTCTTTGTAGCAACGAGTGGCGATCCTCTCGTTGATCCGGCGGCTATCGAGACTTATGAGAAAGAATTGTTCCCACTGGCGAGCTTAATTACCCCAAATCTCGATGAAGCGGGGCGGTTGCTTGGAACGAAAATTAAAGATCGGCAATCGATGTATCATGCCGGAAAAGAGTTAGAGAACAGATTCGGAACCGGAATCCTTCTGAAAGGCGGTCATCTGGCGGGTGAACGCGCTGTCGATCTTCTATTTACCAACGGGAAAGTTGTCGAATTCTCAGCGCTGTTCGCACATGGGGTCGCGACCCATGGCACCGGCTGCACATATTCGGCAGCGATCACGGCCGGTCTTGCCAAAGGGCTCTCCTCGAAGAGGCGATCAGTGAGGCCAAGAAATTCGTGACCGGAGCGATCCGCAATCATTTCCAATGGGGCAAGCTTCAAGCCCTTCGTCATTCGATATGACTTGGTAGGGCGAGTCCGAGCCAGACTGGCATTACCGGGCGCGCCGGAGACGCGGAACGGACGGCTCGGCGATCCGTCCGCATGCCCATACGTGCCGACTTCAGGTCCTATCGACGTCGTCTTTCTTCTCCCAGCGCTTTAACTCCATCGCTTCGAGTGCAGCCACAGTTTCCGCCTGTTTCTTGCTGCGCCCCATACCTTGCCCAAGAACAATTCCTCCCAAACAACTTGTGAGACGAACGTTTTCTCGTGCTCAGGCCCGCTTTGCGAAACCAATTCATAGACCGGACTGCAGCGGCGAGATGCTTTGCAACAACTCCTGAAGCTGGCCCTTGGGGTTGATGTCCACCGGTGTTTCCGCCAGTTGTTCGAGATCGCTGCGAGTTTGCGTCAAGATGAACTCTTTTTCGCTGCTTCGAGACCGCCGTCGAGGTAAATGGCACCGATGAGCGCCTCAAACGCGTCTGCCAATGTGGACGTGCGTCCCCGGCCACCACTGGTTTCTTCGCCGCGCCCCATCAAAATGTAACGTCCCAAGTCCAGCGCAGCAGCATGGGCCCGCAACGCTTCGCGAGAAACCAGTCGCGAACGTAGTTTCGTTAGTTGACCTTCGGCTTCGGCTCGAAAATGGCTGAAGAGATACTCGGTGACAACAAGCTGGAGAACAGCGTCGCCCAAGAAACTCCAAACGCTGATAATCAAAATGATAACGTTGGGCTTCATGACCAAGGCTCAGGTGCGTGAGCGCCTCCGCAAGCAGAAGTGAGTTCCGGAATTTGTAGCCGATGCGTTCTTCGAGCGGTGTCACTTCACTGCCATTCTGAGCGAAATCGAAAAATCTCTCAACTCAGTATAACGGCTACGGATTGCCCAGCGAGAATAGGGCCCGGCAGCAGTTGCAAAACTAAGGGGCAACCAGATCGCCAAAGACGCAGTCCGCTATCGTTTCTGATAAACCTCGAGCGAGGTGACTACATCCAACGCGCGCTGCAACACCGGATCGTTGGTTGAGGGCTTTTCCGGCGAGCGGCCGCGGCGTTGCTGCGCCGCCTCAGCGGCTTCAACTTCCGGGATTTGTCCCGGCTAACAGCGCTGCCTCGTTCATGTGCGGACGGGCGCCTTCGTAAACGAACGGCCCCATTCCTTTTCGCCGCTTAGTTGGAAAATTTGCCGCTTGTCTGCCATCGACATTTCGATGGGCAAATCTGGTTTTATCCCCTCTGGAAACAGCGGGCGACCCTCTGGGAAACCATCTCCGCGACCGCAACGCGCAGAATTTTGCCGCTCGGTAGCGACAAATCGAGTATTCGGCTGCGCGACCCGCGGTCACCTGCCCGATGAGCAGGGCCTTGTTGTAAAATCGCAGTGCCGCAGCGATCGCCTCGGCGGCACCAACCGTATCGCCATCGGGTGAGTACCCATGACCAGACCGCGAAATGCCGGATCACGATCAGAACTAAACACGCGGTCCTGATGTCCCACCGGTTTGCGCAAAGTGAAAAGCGTTTTGCCTTTGGGACAAAACCGCTTTGCGAATTCGGCGGCCAGCGGCAAATCGGTCGTTGCCGGACTGGCGCGAAGGTCCATAATCGAGCGCGTTCACGTTTTTCGCGGCGAAATTGGCGACGCTTTTGTCCAACGCCTGAAGGTTCGCTGCGTTTAATGAGCCGACGCGCACGTATCCGATGTGCCCCCGATAATCTCGCTGTAAAGAGGGTGGTCGTTTCCGCCGGCGCGTTCTCCTTGGCGGGCAAAGCATGACCCACGCGGCAGCTTCATTATCAAGCCCTCAACAGTCGCCCGATTCAACTCGGTATCTGTAATCGCTTCCGGATTTGTGAAATTACTTTTTAATAGCGTGATGACTGCCTGGAGGTCAGGCGGGCCTAACGAATTGACCAGGTCTTCAGTGGTCGGGCTTCTCGAGGGCGAAGGCGATGCGAGCGCGGATGGTCTTGCCGAAGCCGGCGGGCCTGCTTGGAGGGACCACAGTCGGCGGTGGAGTTTGCGCCAGCGCATTTATCGCCAGACAGAAGCTAATGAAGGACAACGACGTGAATTGAGACATTGAAAACAGATGCCGACCTATAACGCATTTTCTAATTGCGCGAAAATTCGAATTCGAATATCGATTTAGAGCTCTCTCAGTTGATTACACCCAGAGCAATGTCGTGCCGGTAGTGGCAGTTTTCGAAATGAATGCGGGAGACAGCCTCGTATGCGCGTGCGCGTGCGGCTTCGAGCGTTGATCCAACCGCGGTCACCGCGAGAACGCGACCGCCAGCAGTCTTGACTTCTCCGTTGGCGCGTTTGGTTCCGGCGTGGAAAATCTGGACATCTTCGAGCTTTGCTCGCGTCATCGAGACCCGAAACCGTTTTTCCAGTTTCGTATTTGCCAGGGTAACCACCAGAGGCGAGCACCACCGTGACGGCAGCGCGCGTATCCCATTCAATCGCACACTTGCCAAGATTTCCATCAATCGTCGCTTCCAACAGAGGCAGCAAATCGGATTTCATCCGGGGCAAAAGCGCCTGAGTTTCCGGGTCGCCGAAGCGGCAATTGAATTCCAGCACGCGGGCGCCATCTCTGGTAATTATCAAGCCTGGATAAAGAAGTCCGCGAAAGGTGATTCCATTTTGCAGGAGACCGCGTAGCAGCGGCTGCATAATTTCCGTCTCGAATTGCAATTGCAGCTTGTCGTTCCAATTATTGGCTGGGCTGAACGCACCCATCCCGCCAGTATTCGGGCCCTGGTCGCCGTCCAGCGCGCGTTGTGATCGCGCGCCGATTCCAGCAGGCGATAACTGCTTCCGCTCTACAAGGGCGTGAAGAGAACATTCTGTTCCGCGTAAGAAATCCTCGATCACGATCCGTCGACCTGCGTCGCCAAAGCGGCCCTCGGGTCATCATCTCATCGATCGCGGATCTCGCCGCGGCGGCGTCAGCAGGCAATGATTACTCCTTTTCCCAGAGCAAGGCCAGTCTGCTTTGATCACAACGGGAAATTTCAGTCGCTCGCAGTAATCAACGCTTCGCTGCTGTCGGTAAACGTCCTCGCTTCGGCGGTAGGTATTTTCTGAGCGCGCATCAGCTCTTTTGCGAAAATTTTGAGGCCTCAATGCGCGCCGCCGATTTCGTCGGGCCAAACGCGCGCAATTTTTCAGCAGCAAAAAGATCGACAATCCCCGCGGCAAGAGGATCGTCCGGACCGATCACCGTCAGGTCGATGCGATTTTCCCTGGCGAACCGAACCAGCGCCTTCAGATCATCGACGGAAATTGCAACATTTTCAGCAATCTCCGCAGTGCCCGCGTTCCCAGGAGCACAAAAATACGCTCGGCATCTGGAGATCGCGCCAATTTCCACGCGAGCGCATGTTCACGGCCACCGCTACCAATAACCAGAATCTTCATGGCGAATTAGATTTGACTGTAGAGGTAGCTGAGTCGGCTGCAACGCTGTCGAAAATTACGGGTAACAACTCTGTTACCATAATGAGTCCTGATCGTTGCGATTGACGATCGGAAACGGACCATGTGGCTCACCGACGCCGACGGCGACACCCACGGTAACTGCTACACCAAGGCCTGGTCCAACACCCACACTCGACCCACGCCCCCGCCGCGCCCGACACCGCGACGTTAACGTGTAACAACGCGAAAACCTGTTTTATCGAGGACAAAACCAATGGTAGCGACGCCGGCAATTGCGGCGTCGTTACCACCCCATCATTCCGATCGCGATTCGACTGGCAAGACCGTTAACTCCAATTTCTCGGTGTGGCGGATGACTGTCAGCTTGGCGTTCACGCCAATTTGTTCGCCGACCAAAATCTTGTGCAGATGGTGCACGCTCCCAATAGGCTGATCGTTGAACGCGACAATCAGATCCCCTCGCGCAATCCGGCGCGCGCGGCGGGACTATTCTTCTCGACTGAAACAACGAGGACAGCCGTCTCCAGAGGCAAACCATAAAATCGGACGATCCGCCGGTGAATCGGCACGTTTTGACCGGCCACGCCGATATAACCACGGCGGATACGTCCATCGCGGATCAGCCATCCTGCAACTAATTTGGCCGTGTTGCTGCCGATCGCGAAACAGATGCCTTGCGCCGGTCGAATCATTGCCGTGTTTACACCCACTACCTCGCCAGCCGAATTAACCAGTGGTCCGCCGGAGTTTCCCGGATTCAACGCGGCATCGGTCTGAATAATGTTGTCGATCAATCGGCCTGACTGCGCGTGCATCGAGCGACCGAGTGCGCTGATTACGCCAGCAGTGACGCTCGCCTGAAAGCCGAGAGGATTTCCGATCGCGATCACTAGTTGACCGACGCGCAAATTTTCGGAGTCGGCCAGACGCACATGGGCAAGCTGCGGCGCATCAATCCGAATGACCGCAAGATCGGTGTCTGGATCATCGCCTGCTAATTGCGCCGGATATTCGCGTCCATCGGGCAAATTCACAGTAATCGAATTCGCCGAGTGCACGACGTGGCTGTTAGTCGAGGATGAATCCGTCAGGCGTGATAATGAAACCCGAGCCGTTGCCGCTGAGTTCGCGCGTTCCACGCGGGAGGCTCGTGCGTTGTTTTACATCGATGTTCACAACGGCGGGAGCGACACGCGCGACTGCACTCGACTACGGTGCGCGAATACGCATCGAACAAGACGGAATCGTCCTGATCTGCCGCCACCTCGACGTCCTTACTCGTCGGCGATGGAGCCCCAGACTCCCCTCGTTTAAGAGGAAATCCATCGGGGCAACGTTTTCCTTGGTGAGAGAATCAATTGTCATAGTCTAAATTTCGGATAGCCAAACCAGCAGTCAACTACACATCGTTTCGATCTATATATACCTTCTCGGATGTTACTCTCTCCTTGCGCGTCGACGGGAATTGTTTTACACACGAGCGTGGCGAAAGTGTCGTCCGCCCCTTCCGTTCTGGATGCGCAGTGTCCGTCCCGGCTCGTGCTCGACCGAATTGCTGACAAATGGACAGCTCTCATCATCCAGATTCTGGCGCGCGGAACGATGCGTTATGCTGCGTTACAGCGTGAGATCGGCGGCATTTCGCAAAAATGCTGACGCAGACGCTACGCGAGCCTCGAGCGCGACGGCCTGGTGCAGCGCACGGTTCATCCCGTTGTGCCTCCCAAGGTGGAGCATCTCTCTCACGAGACTGGGCCGAACGCTGATTGAACCGCTGCACGCGCTTTGTCGCTGGTCGGAAAAACATCTCGCTGAGCTTCAGGCGAATCGCGCGCGGGCAAAGCAGGCCGTTCTGGAGTAGGTGGAGTATCGGGCTGCTGCGGTAGTGAAATTCCATCCCTCTCACAGCTGATATGCACCAAGCGGAAATCATTGTGCTGCTGTTCGCCGTTGTAGCGGTCTCTGGCCGTGGTCGCGTGCAAGACTCAGCGCTGCCGTACCCCATTGTGCTGGTGATCAGCGGACTTGCCCTGAGTTTCGTGCCGCGATTGCCGGAGGTGAAACTCAATCCCGACACCGTCTTCTACTTCATTCTCCCGGCGCTTGCTTTATCCGGCGGCATTGTTCACATCGTGGCGCGATTTTCGGCGTAATCTGCGGACGATACTCCTGCTTGCCATCGGCCTGGTGCTGACGACGATGGTTGCGGTTGCCTGGATTGCACACGCGGTTGTGCCGGGACTTCCCTGGGCGGCTGCTTTTGCGCTTGGCGCGATTGTCTCGCCGCCGGACGCGATTGCAGCCACAGCAATCATTCGCCGGCTTGGCGTGCCGCATCGTATTGAGGCAATTCTCGAGGGCGAGAGCTTGGTGAATGACGCAACTGCGCTGGTCGCCCTACAGTTCGCGATTGGGGCGCTCGTTACCGGCACTTTCTCGCCCGGTCATGCGGCCGCCCGCTTTGTCTGGGCAGCGGCTGGCTGGCATCGGATTCGGCTTGCTTGTCGGCGTGGCAATACGCTGGGTGCAAAGCCATCTCGACGATCCGCCAATCCAGATCACAATTTCTTTGGTCACCCATTCATCGCTTATCTGCCAGCCGAACGTCTGCATGCCTCGGGCGTCCTGGCTACGGTGGCCGCCGGGATCTTTCTTGGCTGGCATTCGCCGCTGATGATCAGCGCCGCGAACCCGGCTCCAGGTTTATGCATTTTGGGAAACGGTCATGTTCCTTCTCAATGGTTTCGTTTTTATTGTTATCGGCCTGCAACTTCCAGGAATCCTGCACACCCTGAATCGCGAGTCGCTTACCGGCGCGGTCGTCAGTGCGCTCATTATCTGCGCCGCGGTCATTTTAGTCCGTTTTGCGTGGGTGATACCGGCGGCCTATCTGCCCCGTCTGCTCAGCAGCAAACTTGCGGATGCGCGATCCGATTCCCTCGTGGCAAAATATTGTCATCGTCAGTTGGGCAGGCATGCGGGGCGTTGTCTCGCTGGCGGCGGCGTTCGCGCTGCCACTGGCGTTAACCAATGGCAGCTCGTTTCCAGGCCGCGATTACATCTTGTTCTTCGCCTTCTCAGTGATCTTCGCCACTCTTATACTTCAGGGTTTGACGTTACCGCTTTTGATTCGGAAACTTGGAATCACACATGACGGGCAGGCAGATGAAGAGGAACGCCGGGCCCGCCTGGAAGCAAACAACGCCGCAATTGAATTGATCGAGAAGCTGCGTGCCAACGGGAAGTTTTCGCCCGACACCGTGGATCGCTTGCGCGCGGAATACGACGAACGCGTGGAGCAATTGCAACTTTGCGCCGAGAACCCCGACGATTGCCGCGGCGAAATCGCCACGCCGCAATATCAGCGTTTGCAACGCAAAGCGCTCCGCGTTGAAAGGCAAACCATCATCCGTTTGCGAAACGAACGCGTGATTAACGACGACGCGTTGCGGCGTATTCAGCGTGACCTCGATCTGGCCGAAGCGCGCCTGACAGGAAAGTTAAAACTGGTAAGTGTTCATGAGGCAAGCGCAGATGGTCACAATCGCGGCTGTCGCTGAAGCTTAACACTCAAGACTCAAGACTTCCGGCACTAAAAACCGTATCGTGCCGGCCAATTTCCTGGCTGGGCCGCCCAGCCGCGCTGCGCAGGTCTTCAATTCCTTTTGAAGTACCTGAGCCAGATGCGATCGCACCTTGTTTGTGAGCGGAAGCTTTTCCATCCTGGTCCAACTGTTGTAATCCGCCGCTCAATCGGCTGCCTGGCTTGTCTGGATCAGCACCCAGAAAACGAAGGATGGAGCGCCGCAATTCAGCGGGATTGCTTTGCAGGTCATCAAAGAAATAAACGCGAAACCGCTCTGGATCGACGTAGCGTTTCCATCGCGCGACGACGGCACTCGGATATGAACGCAAGAGCATCCCTCGGCGGAGCAAATTCCGATTGACTTCGTTGATGTCGGTCGCGTCAAACGGCTCAATCTGACGATAGTGCACTTCCATGGACAAATGCGACCACACTCGCTCAACCGGATCACGCGCCAGAAAGATCACCTTTAAGTTTGAGAAGTATCCGACGGTTTGCTCGAATGACTTCGTTACTCAGCGTCGAATAATTCGGCGAAATATCACCGGAAAAGAGCGATGCCTTGGGTTCAAACAGTCGTCCATAATTCTCGAGGTCGATGCCCGGTTCAGCGCTAAGGCTCTTGAGCCGCTCCAGAAATCGACGATCGCGCTCGTCTCTGCAACGCGGATGAGCTGCGCGTTGAACCCTGCTCAATTGATCAAAGTAATGCAGTTCCTTTACAGGAGGCATCCAGAAATCCGGATGGGAATCGAGTTGCTGATAAAGCCAGGTGGTTCCGGCTTTATGGGCCCCGATACACAGAAAATCCGGCCCTGCACCGCGAGTAGGAGGCCTCTTTCCTTCCTCAAGCGATCCAATCACACCAGAATAGGATGTCGAAGTCGTCCACCAGTTGCAGGAAGAAGATCACCAGCGAAAAACCATATCGTGCGGGCCATTGTTTCGCCGGCCCGCCCAGTTCTGCAGCGCAGTCTTTCAATTCCTGTTCAAAAACTGAGCAATCCTGCACCGCACCTTGTCGGTGAGCCGAAGTTTCTTCCTATTGGCATCCTGGTTGTCGTCCGCCTTCAATCGGCCGTTAGGCTTGTCTAGGATCAGCGCCTAAAAACTGGAGGATCGAGCGTTGCAGTTCAGCAGGATTTTCTCTCAGGTCGTCGAAAAAGAAGATGCGGAAAAGATCTGGACGAACATAGCGTCTCCAGCGTGCCGACGATCTTGCTGGGATGTGAGCGCAGGAGCACCCCGGGATTCAGCAAATTCCGAATCACTTCGTCAGCATCGGTCGCAGTCAAACGGAGTAATCATTCCGGAGACGAACGCCCATGGACAATTGCGACCACGCTCTCTCAACGGGATCGCGAGCCAGAAAGATCACCTTTAAATTTGGGAAGGAATTGACGACTCGCTGAATGATTTCATCACTTCACATGTCGAATAGGCTGGCGTAGATATCACCGGAGACAAGCGATCCCTTGTGCTGCGAACAACCTCCCGTAATTCTCCAGATCGATGTAGGACAGGCGCGCTCAGGTTTTTCATGCTATCGCAGAAAGCGAGGCATCGCGCCGGTCTCTGCAGCGCGGAGGATGGAACTGTCTCGTCTTATTTAGACTGCTTGAGATAGTGCAGTTCCTTTACCGGAGGCATCCAGAAATCAGGATGTCGTTCAAGCTGCCGATAAAGCCACGAAGTTCCGCCTTTTGAGCCCCGACGCACAGGAAATCGGGGCAGGCATCGCCTGCTGAATAGTGATTATCTTCTCCGTTTTGATCGTCACTTACGCGAGGTTTGAATGACCAGGCCCAACGCATGGCCGCATTATTTCCCATCTCGCAGTCAAAAAGCAAGATCGGAGACATGGGGCAGGCTCGCGCTCGCGAATTTGCATTGGTTGATATTCGCGACGGCGATCCGCCAAACTTCGCTTAACCTGTCAGCTCCGTGGCATACGCCCATGAAAGAAATCATCAAGGGCGCGATTGTAATACATCCAGCCTTTCGCAGTGAGGTGACTTTCATGACGGATAAGAAAAGCCGGGTCCTCATCGTGCCCCTCAAATTCAACTAACGGAAAGTGATATCGTTGCACGAGTGCACGAAGCTTCGTGTAATAATCTTCGCGAGCCGACCGCGAGACGCCGGCATGGTCGTAAGAGTTTCCGCTTATGGGCATGCTGAGAATTAGTGCTCGCGCGTGAACCCGCGCGAGCAGTGCGCAAAAGCAACTCCAGGTCTTTCCATCCGGGTGACGCGTTCATGTTGCTCCGGAACGCCGTGTCACGAGACGCCCAAACGACTGGTGCATCGAAGATCAAAGCCTTTTTAATGTTACCTGCATCATGGGACTTGGTTTCGCTTGCTGTTGCAATCAGGCTTCGACCAGTCGAGCATTTGCCGGATGTGGTCGCGGAGCTGGCTTAATCTGATCCCGAATGTAATTGAGCGCTGCAAAATGATCCTGTAACGCCAGCAAGATGTTCTGCAGTTTTCCGGCCGGCCAAAGCGCGCAGAAAACGATCCGATCGAGCCAACCGCCTGAAGCCAGCCGCCTCACCGCAAATCTAAGCAATGGCCTTCCTTCGAGAGTGCTCGGACATTTAAGCATGCGTGAAGCAATGTCCCGTTTCAGCTCGAAATTCAGCGCGGTGTCGAATATCATTTTGCTAGCTCCCATCGGCGAAGAAATTCGCCTGGTAGCCCTTCTGTCCGGACTTGACCTTCAAAAACCAACCGGGTGAAAGCGAGATGACAAGTTTTTGCCACGCAAGTCCGAGCCGAGTGCGCCGACTTTTTGCAACATGACCAACAGGTTCGCGCCTGCACCACCAACGGGCGAGACTTGAAAACCTGTTGGCGCACTGCGAAAAAAAGACTCGCCCTCTCCGGAATCGAAGGGGTTATCAATTCCGAGGTGCCGTAAAGCGGCAGTACATTCGGCGCACGTGCAGCAGCACGTTGAAAGGCGAGTCCCTGGTTCTTAAGCCGGAAACAACTCCGGAGCCGTGGAGGGAACCGTGGTGCGTTCCAGATGAACGGCAACCGTTCGTCCAGCGAACAACACGACCGCGGCCAGGCCCGAAGCAATGACGCCTGAAAACAAATGCGGGATGCCTTTATTGCCGCCAGCCGCGCCATGATGCCTCGAAGTTATTTCTCGCCATTCAGCGTTGCAATTGAATTTCGTGTGCACCGTTGCGTTCGAATCGCGGCGACGAGCCTGGATGTTTGTTTTCTCCAACGGTATGTCTATTTAGTGGCTGGCATAATAAGGAGAACAACGCATTCGAAAATTGAATCCGACAATCAGATGGAAATGGAAAAACACGAGGCGTTGCCGCATTTTTCTTCTCTCACCCGCTTATGCCGGAGGTGAACGGGCACGGATGATTCTGAGCGACCGGGCGGAATTCGAGCTCGCGCGAAAATTGCGCGACAAACGCGGCGCGCCGATCGCGGAGGTGTTCACCTTTCTTAGCGGCCTCTACTTTCGTGGTAAGATCGCGTACGCGACTGCGTTTGCGCGGCCCGCGACCGGAATCCCCGGTGTATTCGTGATCACGCCCACTCGTGGGCTTGTCGACGCCAGCACGCGGATCCGCCTCGATGACCTGCGTGAATTCGCAACGGTCGATATTCACGGTGACGATCCGCGTTATCGAGCGCCGCTTGAGCGAGACGCGCGTGTTCTCGCAAAAGACTTCCATCTCGGAGCGAGATCATCGCTTCTCGGAAGCATTGCCACAGGGAAATATGTGAACGTTTTGCTTGCGAGTTTTGGCGACCGACTCCGATTTCCGTTGACTTCGTCGGTCGCGGCGACATGAGCCGTGGTGGATTGATGTTACGCTGTGCAGCAGATCGGCAGGAGCTTCCATACACCGCAGTGGCAGGCGCGATTGTTAATGGAAAACGCCCGCCCAAGCTCCCTCCGCGGAGATACCAGTCCACGTTTCGATAGAGGCTTTTCTCGTTTATTTGTTTTGCGTCCCAGGCCGGTGTTGCCTTATCTTCAAGTTGCTGCTGTTTCGGCAGCTAAAATTTTCCGGATGATATGGACGTTAGCGGCACGATCGGCGCGATTCTGAGTCAGAAAAGCAGAGATATTTTTCCGTTCGGTCCGACGCGACTGGTTTCTGAAGCGATTCGAAATGATGGACCGAAAAATGTCGGCGCATTGTTGGTGATGGATGGAGATCGATTGAATGGGATCATTTCCGAGCGCGATTACACCCGCAAAGTTTTTCTCCGCGGCAAGCGTTCCCGCGAAACGAAAGTTTCGGAGATCATGTCAACCAATGTGACCGTTACGCATCCGCGTGAACCGGTGGAGAAATGTCTGCGCCTGATGACTGACAAACATATTCGCCATCTGCCCGTGGTCGAAGGTGATCAAAGTGGTTGGCGTGATCTCGATCGGGGACCTCGTGAAACACGTCGATTTCCTGCCAGCAGGCAGCAATCGCACATCTGGAAAACTACATCCACGGCGGATACGCAGCGGGTGAATCAATCCTGTAGCGAGCGTCGCGAGTCGAGACGCCTGCATCTCAGGTAACGCGCGATTCTCAGCCAGAAGGTCGACGGCTGCTACAACTTCCAGACGGTTTTCCGCCGACAATTGTTCGCACCGCGCGACCTTTCAGTTTCCAGCCGTCGAACGGCGAATTGCGCGAGGCCGATTGAAATTCATCGACGTTAACAGTCCATTTCAAAGCCGGATCGATCAGCGTGACATCGGCGCGCGCACCGATCGACAGACGTGCCCGCATCCAGTCTTTAACAAGCGCGCCGGCTCGACTGGTATATCTCGATCAATCGCGCGATGTCGATCTTGCGCGTGTTTGTGCACGAGCAGATCGATGAAATAGCCCGAGCTCGGTCTCCAATCCAATGATCCCGAATGGCGCGACATCGAACTCAACTTCCTTTTCGAAATCGGCGTGCGGCGCGTGATCGGAACACAAGATCGACAGCGTGCCATCAGCGATTCCCTCCAGCAGCGCATCGACATCTGTTCTGCGAGCGCAGCGGCGGATTCACTTTGTAGTTGGTATCGAAATTTTGGATCGCTTCGTCGGTTAACGCGATGTGATGCGGGCAAACCTCGCCGCTTATTTTTACGCCGCGCGCCCGCGCTTCACGAAGCAACCGCACACTTCCGGCTGTCGTGATGATGCTGGCAATGAATCGGATGATCGCAAAGTTCCGCGAGCAAAATGTTGCGCATCACTATTGCTTCCTCGCCGGCCGCTGGCCAGCCGGGTAACCCAAGGAGCGTGCTCCAATAACCCTCATGCACAACTCCATTGCCGACCAAATTGTAATCCTGACAATGATCGAGCACAGGCAACGCCAACCATGCGCGCATATTCGACGGCGCGCCGCATGACTTCGTGATTTTGAATGCAATGACCGTCGTCCGTGATCGCCACAACGCCTGCCTGTGCAAGTGAGCCGATCGGCGCGAGTTCTTCGCCTGCGAGATCTTTTGAAATTGCGCCGGTTGGCAAAACATTCACGCGCGCGATGGCGGAGGCCCGATCTTTGATCCACGCAATCGTGCTCGGATTGTCCGGAACAGGCGACAGTATTCGGCATGCAAACAATGGTGGTGAATCCGCCGGCCGCCGCCGCTCGCGCGCCCGACTCGATCGTTTCCTTGTGACTGAATCCCGGCTCGCGCAGGTGCACATGCATGTCGATCAAGCCGGGCGCAACGATCAAACCTTCGCGCGTCGATCTCTTCAATTTCGGATTTCCGCCGCGGCGATCACTTCCGCGGATTTCGGATTTCGAGCCGACGACTTTTCCATCGGCGATGTAAAGATCGGCGATTTCATCCCGCTTGATTTGCGGGATCGATCACGCGACCGTTGCGAATAATCGTCGCGCTCATGGTCTGGGGAGCACAGGCTGCTGGCCTGTAGTTGGCGGCAGCTTGCCGCCGAACATCGCTGTTCGATGTTCCGCGCCTTGCGATGCGAGACACCAGTGCATTCGGCAAGCTGCCGAATGCTGCAGCGCTGGCAGCCTGCGCTCCCCAGAAACATCGTCGCCGTGCTTGCTCATGTTGCAATCCCACCGCACAGATAGAGAACAGCCATGCGCACAGCGAGACCGTTGGTGACCTGATCGAGAATCACGCTTTGCAAACCGTCGGCGACCTCGCTGTCGATCTCGACGCCGCGGTTGATCGGGCCGGGATGCATGATCAGACAATCCGGCTTCAAAAGTTTTGCGCGTTCTTTCGTCAGACCAAACAAGCGGATGTATTCGCCGATGCCGGGAAAATATTCTCTGCGCTGGCGTTCGTGCTGGATGCGCAAAAGGTTCACGACATCGGCTTTGGGCAGCACGTCATCGATCTTGTGCGAAACCTCGACGCCAAGCTTTCTCAAACTCGCGCGGCACGAGCGTGCTTGGGCCGACCAGCGTCACGCGCGCGCCGAGCTTGAGCAGACCGAAAATGTTCGAGCGCGCGACGCGACTAAACAAAATGTCGCCGATGATCGCCACGTGCAGCCCGGCGATTTTTCCTCTGCGCTCGCGGATCGTGTAAAGATCGAGAAGCGCCTGCGTCGGGATGTTCGTGCGCGCCGTCGCCGGCGTTGATCACGCTGGCTTTCAGTCCGATTTGCCAGAAACTGCGGTGCGCCCGCGGAGCTGTGGCGCAGCACGAGAATGTCGGCGTGCAATGCCTCCAGATTGCGCGCGGTGTCCTTGAGCGTTTCGCCTTTGGTCAGGCTGGAAGTCGTTGCCGAGATATTGATCACGTCCGCGCTCAAGCGAAACGCAGCCAGCTCGAAAGAGGTGCGCGTCCGCGTGCTCGGCTCGACAAAGAAGTTCACCAGCGTCTTTGCCGCGCAATGCAGGCACCTTTTGATCTCGCGTGTGCCCGACTTGTTTAAACGCGTCGGTGGTCTCGAGAACGAAATTGATTTCGTCGGCCGACAGCTCGCGCAGGCCGAGTAAATCTTTTCGTGTCCAGCGCGTGGTCATGGACTTCTGGGAGCACAGGCTGCTAGCCTGTAGTTCGGCGGCAGCTTGCCGCCAACGTGGATTGCATAGCTACCGGCGATTGACACTCAGTGCATTCGGCAAGCTGCCGAATGCTGCAGGCTGGCAGCCTGCGCTCCCCAGAATGGAGTCGCGTCGCATCATCATTCCTTTCCAGCCAGACTGCGTCCGGTTCGTTGTCGGTTTCTTGCAGGCGCACCTGAATCTGTTCGCGCGTCGCGGTCGGCAAATTTTTCCGACGTAATCGGGACGAATCGGCAGCTCGCGATGGCCGCGATCGACCAGCACAGCGAGCTGAATGCGCGCAGGACGGCCGAATGAATTGATGGCGTCCATGGCGCGCGCGCACGGTGCGGCCGGTATAAAGGACGTCATCGACAATGATCGACCGTGCGGTCCTCCAGTGGCAGTGGAAGTTTCGACGCGCGCACGACCGGCAATTCCGCGCGCGTTCCCACGTCGTCGCGATGCATCGCCACATCGATGACGCCGGTCTCAACGTCGATCTTCCCGATCTCGTGAATGAAAGCCGCGATCCGCTGCGCGATCTCCACGCCCGCGCGACGGAATTCCCGCGAGCACGACGCTGTGTCGAGCTGCGGGTTTCGCTCGATGATTTCGTGCGCAATCCGTCGAAGCGCTCGACGAATTGCTTCCGCGTCCATGATCGGGACGCGCGGCGGCTGACGTTCTTTGTTTTGCTTGTTTCATGCGTTTCCTTGGCGACCTCGCGGGATCGCCTTAAAGGAACAAAAATTAGGAGGCGGCCTTTTCGGTGCGCGCCTCCTTTCTTCGTCGCTCTCGCCAGTTGGAGCGATGTTTCACGATCCAATCCAGCAGAGCCTCTTTCAAAGCCGATGTCTTTCCCGGCTTTTTCGCTTTCGATCCACTTGTGCTTCAAAATCTCTGCACGCTCCGCAAGGAACTCCTTGTAAAGCGCCGAATCTTTGACGAATTGCGCTTGATCTGCTTCTGAAGACGGCATGCTCAGGTTCTTCTTTCATAAGATTTCTCTTAGTCAACTCCGAACGACTCTGTCATAACAAAATCGAACACCGTGAATTCGACGAGTGGAATCGCGTGATTTATTTAGACTTCCGGCTGACGCGGCCGCTGGATGCCTCACTACGGCAGCGCTTTACGAATCTTGTCGGCAATCCGGTTAAATTCGGCAGTGACAGGTGATTGCGGATCCTCGCTCACGATTGGAATCCCGCGATCGCCGCCCTCGCGCGTGGCGATGTCGATCGGAATTTGGCCGAGCAATGGGACGCGCAACCGCTTGGCTTCCCGTTCGCCGCCGCCTGTGCCGAAAATATCATAACGCTTGTTGTCCGATGGCGAGACGAAATAACTCATGTTCTCGATCAGGCCGAGCACCGGCACGTTCACCTTTTCGAACATCGTTGCGGCCTTGCGCGCGTCGATCGACAGCCACTTCCTGCGGCGTCGTGACGATGATCGCTCCCGATAAGCGCGACAGTCTGCACGATGGTTAGCTGGATGTCGCCCGTGCCGGGCGGAAGATCGAGCACCAGATAATCCAGTTCGCCCCATTCGACCTGCCGCAGAAATTGCTGCGTGTAACGCGTTACCATCGGTCCGCGCAAAATCGCCGGCGAAGTGTCATCCAGCAGAAATCCCATCGACATCAACCGCAACCCGTATTGCTCGATCGGGACGATCATGTTCTCATCCGTCGCCGTTGGCCGCTCGCGCGTGCCGAACATCAGCGAAATGCTCGGCCCGTAAATGTCGCAATCACACAGACCGACGCGTGCGCCGGTTTGCTCCAGTGCCACCGCAAGATTTGCCGCGACTGTTGATTTGCCTACGCCGCCTTTGCCGCTTGCCACTGCGATGACGTGTCTGACGCCCGGAATCCGCGTGGTGACCGTGCCGCGCCCCTGCGCCGCCAGGAGGCGCATGGATATCGATCAAAACCTTGGCGCTGCGAATGCCTTCGATCGTGCGCAAGGCGCGTTCCGCATCATTTTTGATTGTTGCTGGAACATTTGGATCATTCGTGGCGAGCGCGAGTTGCACTTTAACCTCGCCATTATCGATCTGGATCGACTTCACCAATCCGAATGAAACGATGTCGCGAGTGAAGCCCGGATATTTCACGGACTTCAACGCGTTCTTCACCTGCTCCTCGGAGATCGACATATTCACGAAGCTGTAACCTGCGCCAGCGCTCAGACGTAAACCGTGGCTAATTCGACAGTCTTGTCCGCAAGACGATTTCCAAGGCTAGCCTTCCAGTGCTCTCGTACCAGTACGATTCCAGGCGAACAGTACGGTTCCAACCGAGGACGACGACGAGCACCTTCCGAGCACGGAATAGTCAATCAAGGTGAATTGGACGGCGCCGACTTTTGAAGAAGATCGATGCGTTCATGCGTTTGCCCGACTTCCACGACGAGCCCGGAATAATTCCATTGCCCGAGTGACTTGTTTGCCGACACGTAAATTGTCCCTTTTCCCTTGGGACCGGAGATGGGAATCGCCAGGTTGGATTCACCAGACGCGCCGTTCACGTTTGTGTTTCCTGAGAGGAGAAATCCGTCCTTGATAGGTGAACCGAGAGCTTCGATCACAGCCGGATCCGCCCTGGCGCGGGCCAAGGCCTCCCTGTAAACGTCCGTCGATTTCATCGCGCTGAAGACGATCACCAGTATTGATCCAACGAACGCGAGAAACAGCAGCGCCACACTGAAACAGCCCAGCGGCACGAACCATTTCCAGTTTCGCTTCCACCAGTTTGGTCTTGGTGTCGCAGGCTGCGTCAGCGGTTGATCCACGAGCCTCTTCTACTTCAGCGGCGAAGCTGTTTGCAACGCATCTCATCAGTAAGCGGTAAGGAACGACGGCTTCATAGCCGTCGTGGGCATACGGCTGGGAAGCCGTCACTCCTTGTATGCTCAGGCTTGACGGTGTCGATGGTCGTGAGCACGATGGCAGGCATGAAGCGACAACACCTTGCCTCGAATTCTTTTGCAGTCGTCTTAGTAGCAGTGCTCGCTGGATGCGAAACTGTCACGACGCTCCGGCCCGGCTGCGTTAGCCGGGCAATGGACCAATCTGTTCGGGCACAGTCTGGTCTATCAATCCGGACGGAACGGTTTCACGTTGCAGCCACAGCCAAAGGCCCAGATTCCGGGCACCTATCACCGTTTCAGGCGACACCATGACAGTTCAGGAGACTCACCACAGAGGGGCTGTCCCCAAAATTGTAAGGGGCCTGGCGTGCATGCGTTCAGCCGGCCAGACGCAAACACTTTGGCCTTCGTGTTGGTGAACGACGTTCTGCAAGGCACGGGTTCAAAACGTTACGCAGCAGTGGCATCGTCAGTAAACGCTACCGCCGAAAATTTCCGTGAATTGTAAGGGCGAATCATGTCGAGCAGTCCGTCGATCACGCCAACTTTGTTGCGCGATGTTTGCTAAGACTTGGCGCCCGTAGCTCAGCCGGATAGAGCAACGGATTTCTAATTCACGCCTAACGAGTTGCACATCGTTTCACTGTTTTGCACAGCGTTGCTTGCGCTAGGTATTTGGCGATTCAGCATTCGCAGCGTGTTGCGTAGGATTGCACCATTTTGCAGCAGAATTTTGCTCGACCGTAGAACAGACCGTGAAAAGTCTCCCCGCATGCGCGTGCGCGTGGAATGGTCTGACAGATCGTTCGATTCGCGTTTACGATGCCGCTGGCAACGTGATTGAGACCTACGAACACAAGGGCGATTTCAAAGAGTGTTGAGCGTAACAGCGTGAAACAAAAAGCCGCCGTGCGGTGAAGCACGACGGCTCATTGCTTCCGTTGATTGACCAGCTTTAGCGGTTGTTCACCACCGTCTGCGGTGCGGGCTTGATCGCTTCAAGTTGAGCGCTCACTTTCTGCACTGATCGTAGTAAGCGCTTCGATCTCGCTTTTGCTGCTGCGCGGCAGTCGCTTCCTGCTTTGCGACAATAGACTTTAGTTCCTGCACTGTGCGGTGCTCCTTGAGGAACTCGTTTAGCAACATCGCGTTTACTGCGTCGTAGCGGACGGTGTAACGGTTTTCCTTCCTTATCGGGCAGCACCAGCGCGGGATTCACCTTTGCGACTTCTTCGGCAATTAGACCAAATTGCGCGTTGCCTTTCGTGTCCGTTTTGTAATGGAATGTGACTGGTCGGAGCGACAGGATTGCGTCACTGGCTTTCTCCATCGTAGCGATATCCTTCTTGAACCGCTCGGACGAGGCGACGATGCCCAGTTGGCCGCCATCGGACACGATCACCGGCGCGGTCGTTTCGCTTAGTGTAGTGACGCCATAGACATTCCACATCCAAGTGCTGTTGTTTACGTTGCCACCTCCGGCCCCGCGCCGATGCAAGTAACGTTATGGGCATTGGTGACAGCGAAACCGGCGTTCTGGCCCAAAGCAGCGTTGCTGGACCCGCTAACGTTGCTAGAGAGGGCGTTCTGGCCCAAAGCAGCGTTGCTGGACCCGGTCAGGTTGTTAACGAGGGCTCCATCGCCGACAAACGGTGTTCTCACCGCCTCTGTTGTTCAAGAGCGCTTGGTAACCGTCGGCCGTGTTGTTGTCGCCGTCGTTGCTCTCGAGCGCCTGGAACCCCGGTGGCCGTGTTGTTGTTGCCGGCATCGAATAAGCTTTGGGCTTGAGGCGCATGGTAACCGATGGCCGTGTTGTTGTTGCCGGTGGTGTTCTCTTCAGAGCGCACTGTTACCGTAGGCCGAGTTGAAGCTGCCCGTTTGGTTGAAAAGGAGCGCACCGTTACCGGCGGCCACGTTGTTGGAACCGGTGGTGTTGAAATAAAGCACGTTTACACGATGGCCCGTGTTGCCGAAGTGCCGGTGGTGTTGCTAAAGAGCGCTTCATACCCAACTCAGTGTTGAAAAAGGCACCGTTGGCATTGGCAAGGGCTTGAAAACCGACGGCAGTAGAAGTTCCTACGTCCTCAAAGCCAGCAGGCCCGGTGAGTAAAGCTCGAAGCGCCTGATAACCCACGGCGGTGTTGGCGCTGGCAATAGTGTTGCTCTCGAGGGCTTGCCACCCGACAGCGACATTTGGGCCGACATCAGTAAACCCGACTGTTTCCACAGTGCCGCCAGTGGTGTTGTTCGCGCGAGCGCGCTGGAGCCAATAGCCGTATTGCCGGTCGCCGTGTTGCTTAAGAGAGCGTTCCAACCAACCGCCGTGTTGTTGTCGCCGGTGGCGTTGCTATTGAGCGCTTGGTAAGCCGTTGGCCGAGTTGTTGCTGCCGGTGGTGTTACTAAAGAGCGAAAACCAACCGTGTGCGCGTGTTGTTCGCTCCGGTCGTGCTTGGGTTAAGCGCACTGACGCCCTCGGCTGCGCTATTGCCATTCCGCGATCCTCACTCGGGTGGCTGTGGGTGTCGGAGTCGGACTTGGAGTCGGGCTCGGACTCGGAGTCGGATGGATCGGGCGCGCTTAACGGCGTGCGCTGCCGGGGAAAGGGTAAAGCACGCGAGTGCGATGATAACCAAGCCGTATCGGACGAGGCGACCGGGTGATCGAATTTCTGACGAGCGTATGAATCGACTGATACATATTTTGAATTTTCTTCTTTTCCCGCTGGTTAACCCTTGGTGACCGCAGGTCTGAAAACGAGACGAAGTTCGCGGGAGGAACGTTCTGTGCCGAATCCAGAACTATTTGGTGGCGCCGAGTCTCTCAACGAGTCCCACAGTGTCAATATAAATCTTGAAAGGCAGTCCAGAGGCGCGCGTCGCTCAAGGTTGTTTTCATTCGTCGCGAAACGCGATATATGTCTGTGCTAATCCTGCGCCCGTAGCTCAGCCGGATAGAGCAACGGGATTTCTAATCCGTGGGTCGGAGGTGTTCGAGTCACCCCGGGCGCGCAGCTGCGTTAGCTTGAGCGCGGCAGAATCAAGAGCGGATTGCATCGCCGGTCGTGCTCTCCTGAGAAGCCAGTCAACGCAAACAGCAATGCTTAAGAGCGTCAAAACAGGAGACGGGGTTGGAGGTAACGGACGCCTGCCTGCGGTGATAGATGCCGTCACCACCACGAGCAGGATCGATGCGTGAAAAACAAAACAGAAGCGCAAATGCCCGGTCGCGACTCAACGACGTGGCGATTGCGCAAACTAAAGGCGACAAAATCCACAACGAAGTAATACGGCCATGCACCAAGAAAGTATTGTTGTAACAATGAGAGTGGCTGCGCCGGAAGTTGTTTTACCGTCTTAAA